>ENA-OQHY01000070-OQHY01000070.1-human-gut-metagenome-genome-assembly--contig:-NODE-70-length-53273-cov-11.720318_pt1 | contig 53273 bp, 54 predicted proteins | sample MGYA00242570_ERZ504733 | MGnify/ENA primary metagenome ERZ504733 (study PRJEB26092, sample SAMD00036219) | human gut metagenome | host: Homo sapiens | study: EMG produced TPA metagenomics assembly of... | reverse complement strand
CTCAAGATGAGATATCCCTCCTTCGGGAGTAAGACCCCTTGAAGACTACAAGTAGATAGGGCAGAGGTGGAAGTGTGGCAACACATGGAGCTGACTGTTACTAATAGGTCGAGGGCTTGATTAAAAAAGCGGTTAAATCTGTATGAAGTTTTGAAAGTATATTATTTATGGCCTAGTGGCTCAGTTGGTTAGAGCGCCGCCCTGTCACGGCGGAGGTCACGGGTTCGAGTCCCGTCTGGGTCGTTTCAGTAATTGTTTTTACGATTACGATATGGGATCTTAGCTCAGCTGGGAGAGCATCTGCCTTACAAGCAGAGGGTCACAGGTTCGAGCCCTGTAGGTCCCATTTATTCATATGCCGATGTGGCTCAATTGGCAGAGCAGCTGATTTGTAATCAGCAGGTTATCGGTTCGAGTCCGATCATCGGCTTTTATACAATTTCATATTGTATATATGGGCAGATTCCCGAGTGGCCAAAGGGGACAGACTGTAAATCTGCTGCAAATTGCTTCGGTGGTTCGAATCCACCTCTGCCCATTGGAATTACTTTTTCAGTAATTGCATATAATAAAATATATTATCGCGGGATGGAGCAGTCTGGAAGCTCGCCGGGCTCATAACCCGGAGGTCATAGGTTCAAATCCTATTCCCGCAACTATGTGCCTAGTTAGCTCAGTTGGTAGAGCAGAGGACTGAAAATCCTCGTGTCTCTGGTTCGATTCCGGAACTAGGCACTTTTAATTGTATAGAGAACATATTGGTATAATTGGAAACGACACATGTGTGCATTACTCACTGATTAACGAACAACACGCGTGTGTTTTTCTATGCTCAAATTTATTTATATTAAAGGAGGGCAAAATTATGCCAAAGAAGAGTAGACTCGAAAATATTTTATTTACACTTGTTATGGCGTTTGTCATGGTGTATGCATGGTATGCTATAACATCGCAATCGACAAAGGCGGAATGACAAACGAAGTTTTTCTGCTGGCGTTTCATGAAATACCGATTATGTGGCCGATCGCATGTATCCTGGAGTATTTTGTAGTGGAGAAACTGGCAACGATGCTGGCATTTCGTCTGGTAAATCCGAAAGAAGACAAGCCGGTCTTTGTGACACTTGCAATCTGTTCTATGATCGTATGTCTGATGTGTCCGGTAATGAGTCTGATTGCCACAGTTTTGTTTGCACATCCGGGAAATCAGGTGATCGCAGTGTGGCTGCAAAAATTTGCATTAAACTTCCCAATGGCATTATGCTGGCAGATCTTTTTTGGAGGAGTATTTGTAAGAAACTTATTTACATGGGTGAAAAAAGCGATTCATCATAAATAAAATCATCATGAATAAAAAGAGGGTGCGCATAATGCGCACCCTCTTTTTGGGGGTAGGAAAATAATGAAAAATGGTAAAACTGCTTCCGGCACAAAACCGGAAACAAGAATTACTGTGATTAAGTATTAGCCCATAACCACTTCGACAGAGACTTCTGTCTTGCCGGTTGGTAATGGAATCGTATTTCCGTCTACGGCAATGCCATCAACGGTCATGGAAGCAACGCCCTTTTCTACGTGTTTCGGGTTACGGACGCTGATGTGATAGGTCACACCACGGAAGTCACGTTTAGCTTCGAAGCCATCCAGAGTGGATGGAATACATGGATCGACGGTCAATCCGTCGTAATCCGGACGAATTCCGAGAATATACTGGGAAATGTCCAGGAATGTCCATGCTGCAGTACCGGTCAGCCAGCTGTTCTTGGCTTCTCCAAAGTTTGGAGCATCTTTTCCGGCAATCATCTGCGAATATACATAAGGTTCGGTACGGTGAATTTCGCTGATATCTTCAATATATGCAGGACAGGTTCTTGTATACACCTGCCATGCACGGTTTCCACGTCCGACAACGGTTTCTGCAATGGAAATCCAAGGATTGTTGTGGCAGAAGATTCCGGCATTTTCTTTATATCCTGGTGGATAAGAGGAAATTTCACCAAGTTCTACATGGTATCTGTGATAAGGTGGCTGAAGAAGTACAATACCGTATTTAGTATCCAGATATTTTTCTACGGATTCCATGGCTTTCAGACAGTTTCCTTCTTTCAGACCGATCTCTGCCATAACGCAGAAGCCTTGTGGCTCGATAAAAATCTTACCGTCTTCACATTCTTTAGAACCAATCTTGTTTTTGTAATGATCGTATGCACGCAGGAACCATTCTCCGTCCCAGCCGGCATTAAGAACTGTTTTTTCCATTTCCGCAATGGCATCTTCTGCAAGTTTTGCCTCGTCTTCAAGTCCTCTGTGACGGCAGATCTCTACATAATCTTTACCGTAACGGACAAACATACCGGCAATGAAAACAGACTCTGCATTTGGTCCTTCGGATGGGCCGAATGTCTGGAAGGATTCTCCCGGTTCTGTGGAGAAGCAGTTTAAGTTCAGGCAGTCATTCCAGTCTGCACGGCCGATCAGCGGAAGTTTATGCGGTCCGAGATGATCGATGGTGTAGTGGAAGGAACGGCGTAAATGCTCCATAAAATCAGTTGCCTTGGAAGGATCACTGTCATACGGCGTTTTTTCATCCAGGATGGTGTAATCCCCGGTTTCTTTGATGTATGCTGCGGTACCTGCAATCAGCCAGAGCGGATCATCGTTGAAACCGCTTCCGATATCAGAATTACCTTTCTTGGTCAGAGGCTGATACTGATGATATGCACTTCCGTCTTCAAACTGTGTTGCTGCAATATCCAGAATACGCTCTCTTGCGCGGTCCGGAATCAGATGTACGAAACCAAGCAGATCCTGACAGGAATCACGGAATCCCATGCCTCGTCCGATACCGGATTCGAAGTAGGAAGCAGAACGGCTCATATTAAATGTGACCATACACTGATACTGATGCCAGATGTTTACCATACGATCCAGTTTTTCCTCGGAAGAGGATACCGTAAAGTGGGAAAGCAGTTCATCCCAGTATTTTTTCAGTTCAGCCAGTGCTGCTTCTGATTTTTCTTTGGTATCAAATTCTTTCATCAGAGCTTCCGCACGTGTGCGGTTAATCTTTCCATCTTCGGCGCGTCCGATCCATTTTTCTTCAACAGGATTCTCTATGTATGCCAGAATAAATACGAAAGTTTTGGATTCGCCGGGAGCAAGAGAAACTTTCAGATGATGGGAGCCTACCGGAGCCCATCCGCTGGCAATGGAGTTTTTGGACTGATCGGACACGACAACTTCAGGAGCAGAGTTTTCTCCGTATGCTCCAAGGAAGGAATCGCGGTCAGTATCAAATCCGTCTACCGGGGCATTCACTGCATACAGTGCATAGTGATTACGACGCTCACGGTATTCGGTCTTATGATAAATTGCAGATCCATGAACTTCTACTTCACCGGTAGAGAAATTACGCTGGAAGTTGGTCATGTCGTCCATTGCATTCCATAAACAGAATTCTACATAAGAAAAAACAGAAAAATCTTTCGTCTCTTTACTGTTATTGGTAAGAGTCAGCTGATTGATCTCACAGTTCTTTCCAACCGGAACAAATGCGGTCAGCTCTGCCTGCAGATCATTTTTACTGCTCCGGAAGGTGGAGTAGCCCATACCGTGATGACACTCATAAGCGTCCAGATCGGTCTTGGCTGGCATCCATCCGGGATTCCAGATGGTATCGCCCTCTTTAATATAGTAGTAGTGTCCATTGCTGTCGAAAGGAACATTGTTATAACGGTATCTCGTCAGACGAAGAAGCTTTGCATCTTTATAGAAGCTATAGCCACCGCAGGTATTGGAGATCAGAGAAAAGAAATTCTCAGAACCCAGATAGTTGATCCATGGGAGTGGTGTCTTAGGAGAGGTAATAACATATTCTTTGTTCGCATCATCGAAATATCCAAATTTCATGTGTGTATCCTCCATATAAAATTATTTACTTGTGACATAGTAGATGAAAGTGGAAAGAAGCATTTGGTGGAGTAATCAATCCATCGTGCTTGTTTTAAATGTCACTTATCTATGAGAGCGAAAACGTTTAAGCACTCTCTTTTATAAATAGAGTATAGTCTCTGAAATTTAAAAAATCAACATAAAATGGCTTAAAACAGGCAAATCCAGCAACTTGAACAAAAACGAAAACAAAAAATATAAGAAAGCAACAAATGTGTGCGCAACATTAAAAAACCAAAAAAATTACGTAAACGTATAAGAATAAAATAGCGTGCGCATGCACGGACACAAAATACACATACAATATGCATAAAACCGTCAAGAATAAAATGTTTAAATTGACGAAATGACAAAAAGCTATTGCATTTCTGACCATACGGGGGTATATTAAAGCTACGAAAACGATTAAGAAAGTTTTCCGAAACATTGGAGGAACGATATGGTATCTTTAAAAACAATTGCTGAACGATGTGGTGTCTCTACTGCGACTGTAAGCAAAGCACTGAATGATCATAAAGATATCAGTGAAGAGACAAAAAACCGGGTAAAGCAAACGGCAGAAGCACTTGGATATTTTCCGAATGCAGCGGCCAGAGCACTTAAGACAAACCGCTCATATAATATCGGGGTACTCTTCGAGGAGGAAGCCGGAAGGGGCCTGACTCATGAATATTTCTCCGGTGTGCTGAACGGACTTAAGATTCAGGCAGAAAAGTTAGGATATGATATTACATTTATCAACACCTGCTTTGAAAATCGGAAAATGTCCTATTATGAACATTGCCGGTACCGGAATTTTGAGGGGGTCGTAATTGTATGTGCCAATTTTGATGACCCGGATGTGATCGAGCTGATGAACAGTGAAATACCTGTAGTTACGATTGATTATGTGCATCATAACTGCACCGCAGTTACTTCCAACAATATACAGGGTATGGAAGATTTAGTAAAGTACATATACAGTCAGGGACACAGAAAAATTGCATATATTCATGGACAGGAAGGATCAAGTGTTACGCGGGACCGACTCGCAAGTTTTTATCGGACAATTGATGAACTGGGGCTTGAAATTCCCGATACATATGTCCGCTCAGCTGATTATCTGGAGACAAAAGGATCTGCAAAACAGACAAAGGAACTGTTGAATCTGGAAGATCCGCCAACCTGTATCATTTATCCGGATGATACTTCTTTAATAGGAGGTAGAAATGTCATTATTGAAATGGGACTTCGAATTCCGAGAGACATTTCGGTAGCCGGATATGACGGTACGATGATCTCGCAGCTTTTATATCCAAAACTTACAACAATTCGCCAGAACACAGAAATAATTGGAAGCGAAGCTGCAATAAGGCTCGTCGGAACCATTGAGAAACCGAGAACAACTCTCGTCGAGAGAGTCGTTATAGAAGGAAGTTTAGTACCGGGACAGTCCGTAGGTGCAATTCAGCCGAAAGAATAAAGCCGGCAGATTTCTTCAAAACAAACTGACCAACAGGTCAACAAATATTAAGGAGGGTTTTATATGAAGAAGAAAGTCGTAAGTGCACTGCTGTGCGCAACAATGGTAGCAACAATGTTTGCTGGCTGCGGAAGTAAAGAGAGCAGCGACAATGCAACAACACCGGATACTTCAAAGGCAGATACCAGTTCTGAAGTAACTGCTCCGGCAGAAGATACCGGAAAGGTTTTAAACATTTATTGCTGGAACGAGGAGTTCAAGAGCCGTATCACAGCTCACTATCCGGATTATCAGGAAGTTGATGCAACACATGGAAAGATCGGTGATGTTGATGTTGTCTGGAACATTACACCAAACGATGACAATGCGTACCAGAACAATCTGGATGCTACCTTATTAAATCAGGCAGATGCTCCAGCAGATGATAAGATTGACTTATTCCTGGTAGAAGCAGATTACGCATTGAAGTATGTAGATACCGATTATACGATGCCAATTAAGGATCTGGGAATTACAGACAGCGATCTGTCAAAACAGTATCAGTACACAAAGGATATCGTTACCGATTCCAAGGGCGTTTTAAAAGGCCTTTCATGGCAGGGCTGCCAGGTGTTCTTTTCTATAACAGAGATGCAGCCAAAGAAGTTCTCGGAACAGACGATCCAGATAAGGTTCAGGAATATGTAAAGGATTGGGATACATATAACGATACCGCAAAGAAGATGAAGGATGCAGGTTACAAGATGACTGCTTCTGCAAACGATACATACCGTGTATACTCCAACAATGTAACATCTAAGTGGGTAGACGGAAATAAGATCAATATCGATGACAACATTATGAAATGGGTAGACGATTCTAAGGCTCAGGTAGATGCTGGCGAGACAGGTACTTGTGATCTCTGGTCAGATGACTGGTCAAAAGGATTCTATCCACAGGGTAAAGTATTCTGCTACTTTGGACCTGCATGGTTAGTAAACTTCTCTATGGCAGCTGATACAGAAGGATCTATCGGATACAACGGCGGATGGGGCGCAGCTCAGGGACCGCAGGGCTTCTTCTGGGGTGGTACATGGATCTGTGCAGCTCAGGGAACAGATAACGCAAATCTTGTAAAAGATATTATGTTAAAGATGACAACAGATGACGACATTATGAAAGATATCGTTGTAGATGATGACGATTTCGTAAACAACAGCACCGTTATGAACGGATTGGCAGATGGATCTATTAAGGTTAAAGATGATAAAGAATATACCAGCAAGATTCTTGGTGGACAGAATCCACTCCCAATGTACTGCGCAGGTGTTGAGACACTTGACTTAAGCAACCTGTCTTCTTACGATCAGGGATGTAACGAAGAATTCCAGAACGCTATGAAGAACTACTTCGAAGGAAAAGCAAGCAAGGAAGAAGCACTTGACCTCTTCTACAAGGCTGTAACTGAGAAGTACCCAGAGTTAACTTACTAATACTATAAGGCGTTCGCCTTACCCCACAGGTGCCTGCCAGACGATATGACGGAAGGCAGGCACCATCTTTTTAGCAAAAATATGTGTAACAAAAACTATATTCATCATAACATACCAGTTGGGAGGTAGGTCTTATGAAAAGTAATAGTGGAGGAAAAGCGGTCAGATATAATAAATGGGGCTACATATTTCTGATTCCATTTATCGTTGTATTTGTAATATTTCAGCTGGTACCGTTAGTAAACACCATTTATAACAGTTTCTTCGAAAATTATATGTCCGGTTTAACACAGGTTGGACCGACATTTGTTGGATTAGATAATTACAAGGCATTATTCAGTGGTGGAGATATCTGGACATATTTTAAGAACACGATGGTTCTTTGGATCATGTGCTTCATACCACAGATTTTCCTCTCCCTTTTATTAGGTGCATGGTTTTCCGATGTCCGTCTGAAATTAAAAGGGTCCAGATTCTTCAAAACTGTAATTTATCTGCCGAACCTGATTATGGCATCTGCATTTTCTATGTTGTTCTTCACACTCTTTTCAGATGGTGGACCAATCAACTCCCTGCTGATGCAGATCGGATTTATCTCAGAACCTTATAAATTTTTATCACATGCAGGAAGTGCCAGAGGCCTGATCGCCATGATGAACTGCCTGATGTGGTTTGGTAACACGACCATCCTTCTGATGGCCGGAATGATGGGAATTGATACTTCCCTCTTTGAAGCAGCTGAGGTGGATGGAGCAACTTCCACACAGGTATTTTTCAAGATTACACTTCCACTGCTTCGCCCGATTCTGGTGTATGTAATCATCACATCACTGATCGGTGGTCTGCAGCTGTTCGATGTACCGCAGATTTTGACAAACGGAACCGGTGATCCGATGAGATCTACCATGACATTGATCATGTATCTGAATAAGCATTTGTTCAGTAAGAACTATGGTATGGCGGGTGCACTGTCTGTTGTACTGTTCATTCTTACCACGATCTTAAGCCTGATCGTATTTAAGGTTACCGGCAATGACAAGAGAAAGGGGTAATTGATATGGCAAAGACAAATACAAACGACACCCAGAAGGGTGTAGGACTTCATGCACGGCGCGTCATCGCCTATGTAGTATTGATTATTATCTCATTTTTCTGTCTGTTCTGGTTTTACATTATGTTTATCAACGCAACCAGATCAAACGGAGAGTTACAATCCGGATTTACCGCAATTCCAAGTACCCATTTGCTGACAAACTGGAACAATCTGGTACATGGAACGCTTCCAATCTGGTATGGAATGTTTAACAGTCTGATCATCGCCGCTTGCTCGGCAGTGCTTTGTACTTATTTCTCAACCATGACAGCATATGCCATTCATGCATATGATTTCAAAATGAAACGGTTTATTTATCCGTTCATCCTGATGATCATGATGATTCCGACACAGGTTACTGCACTTGGATTTATCAAGTTAGTGACAAAGATGGGAATGATGGATTCCTTCATTCCACTGATTGTTCCGACAATCGCTTCTCCGGTTGTATTCTTCTACATGAAGCAGTACATGGAGAGTGCACTTCCGTTATCTTTGATTGAGGCAGCACGAATTGATGGTTCCGGTGAGTTCCGTACCTTCAACAGTATCGTACTTCCACTGATGAAACCGGCGATCGCCGTACAGGCAATCTTCACTTTCGTCAGCAGCTGGAACAATTACTTCACACCGGCACTGATTCTGCATGATGATAAAAAGAAAACACTTCCAATTCTGATTGCACAGCTTCGTGCAGCAGACTGGTTGAAGTTTGATATGGGCCAGGTATATGTGATGATTACATTCTCGATCCTGCCAGTTATCGTTGTATATCTGATTCTTTCCAAGCATATCGTTCAGGGTATTGCACTGGGAAGTGTCAAGGGATAATGTGAAATATAACGTTAAAAACTGCAGTTGATGCTGTACTACAAAAAGGAGCTGCCTTTTGCGGGGCAACTCCTTTTTTAGTGAAGAATGATTGATATCCGGTGTCGGGACGTCAGATGGACAAATGATAGATCTGCATCCAGGTGTTGATCTGGATAAAGTAAGCAATGAGCTGCGGACCTGCCATCAACTGGCCGAACCATGGTTTGCCGAGTTCCTTTGGTGCGGCAAGGAAAGCTTCTGTTTTGGAACGGTTCAGAAGCGGCAGTACCGGAGAATTCGGATCGTTCAGAATTTCCCGCATGCGCCTGATCAGCATCTGTTCGTAGGCCGGATGGTATGTCTTTGGATACGGGCTTTTTTTGCGCCAGAGCAGTTCCCGTGGCAGCAGATCGGCACAGGCATCCCGCAACAGGGATTTTTCGACTCCATTCCGATATTTCATCTGCCACGGCACATTGAAAACATATTCCATGATCCGGTGATCGGCAAATGGGACACGGGCTTCCAGGGAAGAGTACATGCTGGTGCGGTCCATGCGGTCGAGCAGGGTCTGCATGAACCATTTGATATTCAGATAGCCAATGTCACGACGGCGGGCTTCCTCAGGGGATTCGCCATCCAGATGCGGAACGTGGGAGAGTGTTTCCTCATAGCGCGCATGAGAATATTCTGCCAGATCCAGCGTGCGAAGCACGTCATCGGAAAGAATGGAGGTACGTGCAGCAGGATCGGCAGACCACGGAAAACCATCCCGGTTCATAAGTTCCGGTCGGTAAAACCATGGATAGCCGCCGAAAATTTCATCGGCACATTCTCCGGTGAGTGTTACTTTATTATGTTTGGCGACTTCGGAACAAAAATACAAAAGAGAGGCGTCCACATCGGTCATTCCGGGAAGGTCTTTGGCGGTGACCGCATCGGACAGGGCGGCAAAGAGAGCCTCCTGGCTGCACTCTAAATAGGTGTGGGATGTTTTACAATATTGCAGCATCCGGTTGACGTAAGGAAGATCCCGTTCCGGCTGAAAGGCATTGGACTTAAAATATTTCTCGTTTTCAGAGAAGTCAAAAGAAAACGTGTTTAAAATTTTTCCTTCTTTTTGCATATGGCGGGCGGCTAATGCAGTGACAATCGAAGAATCAATGCCGCCGGAGAGAAAGGTGCATACCGGAACATCGGACACCATCTGTCGTTCTACAGTGTCACGCACGAGAAAAGAAACGGTCTGTACGGTTTGGACATAGGAATCTTTATGTTCGCGGCAGGCAGATCCCAGTAGAGAATGTCGTGCTGTCCGTCCGGACAGAATATATGATAATGTCCCGGCATAACTTCCTTTACGCCTGTGAATACGCCGTTTCCGGAGGTGCGTGCCGGACCGACCGCCAGAATTTCCTGCAGACTGTTTTTGTCAATGGATGGAGTGACATCCGGATGACAAAATAATGCTTTGGGTTCCGATCCAAAAACAAAGGAGCTTCCGGTCTGGGTATAAAACAAAGGCTTTGTGCCGGCACGGTCACGGTAGAGAAGCAGTTCTCTGTTGGTATCGTCCCAGATTGCAAATGCGAAAATTCCATTTAATTTTTCAACAAAATTTTTTCCAAAATGCATATAAGCGCACAGAATGATTTCCGTGTCTGACGTTGTGGTAAAGCGATATCCGGCTGCCTGCAGTTCGGGCAGCAGTTCCCGGTGATTATAAATTTCTCCATTGTAAACAATGGAACAGGTTTTCCCGTGGAAAGTACGTGCCATAGGCTGGATACCGCTTTTAAGATCGCGGATGGAAAGGCGCGCATGTGACAGCCCACATGTGGCTGCAGATCAATCATCGCCTGATCCGGACCGCGGTGCTTTAAAGTTTCGTGCATTTGTACAAGGATCGTTTCCCAGAAGGGTTTTTTGTCATAGTAGTTTAATGAAAAATCGCAAAAGCCTGAAATTCCACACATAATTTGTCTCCTTACCGTTGGGCTGCGGCTCTAAAAGCAGCCATCTTAGTTTTAGTCTATGCAGAAATTTCTATACAAATGCAAAAAAGAGGGGTATGATGGGTACAAAATACAAGAAAAAGAGGAAGAATTATGTTGAAACTGGAACAGGGAAGACCCGCGGATACGTCAGGAAGACAGGAAAAGGAGATCCGTGTGTATGATTTTTTAGATAACTTGGCGTTATATATGACAGGGTGGATCATGAAGCCCTGATGACGATGGAAGCATGTGAGGAGGCAGACCGCGTGCTGGAAGCTACCATATGCAAGAATCTGTTTTTGTGTACGGCAAATAAAAAAGAATTTTATCTTCTGATGATTGTGGGAGATAAACGTCTCGTAACAAAGGATGTGTCAAAAAAGCTTGGTACAAGCCGGCTTTCTTTTGCCGATGAATCGTATATGGAAGAGTATCTCGATATTACACCGGGATCGGTCAGCGTGCTGGGGCTTATGAATGATACGGAAAATCATGTGCAGCTGGTCATTGATGAAGATGTTTTAAAGGGAGAATATGTGGGATGCCATCCGTGTATTAATACGTCCAGCCTGCGTGTGCGCACTGCAGATCTGATGGAAAAAATCATTCCTGCAATGCATCACGAGGCGAAGATCATTCAGATTTAGCCGGCTTCTTTTTGCGCTGGCGCAGTTCCCGGAAAAAAGCAGAAAGCATGGAAGAACAGGTCTCTTCAAGAACACCTTTGGTAATTTCCACCTGATGGTTAAATTGCTGCATTTGCAGAAGATTCAGGACAGATCCTGCACATCCGGCTTTGGGATTCATGGAACCGATGATTACCCGCCGCATACGGGATTGTACAATTGCACCGGCACACATCTGGCATGGCTCCAGCGTAACGTAGAGGTCGCAGTCCTCAAGCCGCCAGTCACCCGTTTTTTTACTTGCTTTGCGGATGGCAGACAGTTCTGCATGGGCAAGCGTATTTTTATCGATGTTGCGCCGGTTATATCCTCTTGCGATGATTTTACCGTTTTGGACAATCACACATCCAATCGGGACTTCATCGATCGCATAGGCTTTTTTCGCCTGTTTTAAGGCTTCTTTCATAAATTTTTCATCATCAGTCATAGACATTCTTCCTTGAAATCGTTATGATAATTATGGGGATAAGTAACCTTTTAATTACAGTATAATACTATACCATAGAAATCATATGGAAGGAAGAAGTATGTTATTTGCATATGAGACAGAACGTCTTCTTTTAAAAATAATAAAGCCGGATCAGGCAGATGCGGTACTGGATTTTTATATGCGGGATAAAGAACTGTTTGAAAAATTTGAGCCGGACCGGATGCCGAATTTTTATACCCGCCAGTTCCAGAGACAGATGCTCCTGTTTGAGTATAACATGGCAGTACAGGGAACACTGTTCCGGTTTTATGTATATGAGAAAGAGCATCCGGAGCGTATCATAGGGACGATATGTGTACATCATATTACACGTGGATTTTCTGAACAGTGTGAGGTTGGATATAAGTTTTCCAGCGCATATCATCATCGCGGATACGCAACGGAATCACTGCGTTTTATTATGGATCTGGTGTTCCGGGATTTAAAACTTCACCGTGCCATGGCATGGGCACTTCCGGATAATACGGCAAGTATCCGGCTGCTTGAACGGGTGGGGTTCGTGTACGAAGCATCTGCCATGATTATATGATGCTCAATCAAAAGTGGCGGGATCATGCGCAGTTTTGCATGATTAATCCTGATTAAGCGGACACATCCAGTATCCGAAAACTCCGGTCATGTCTTTGGAGTCTGAGGATACTGCGGCTGCTGCCTCAAATTCCGGGAAACCAAAGAGCATTGCCATCATACGTTCCGGTTGCTCATAGATTCCCGGAATTCCAAGAAACTGTCGTTTTTCTCCATTCATTTCCAGCGTTTTCAACATGAGATAGTGATAATTGAAAAAACCGTGCAGAAGAAAACGGTTGTTGCACAGATTCCAGTTGCTTTTTGGTAGCTTTCGGATATCCTGAATTTCTACTTTCTGATAAGAGGTTTGTGGCTGCCGGGCTGCTTCTGGTTGAGGGATTGTTTTCGGCTGTTGGATCGTTTCCGGTTGAGGAGTAGTTTCGGGCTGCCGGATGGATTCCGGTTCTGGTATGTCTTGCGGCTGTCGGACGGGTTCCGGTTCTGGCATGGCTTGCGGCTGACGGAATCGCTCTGGTTCGGTTGTAGATTGCGTCTGTATGACCGGCTCTGTCTGTGCCTGAGCGGCAGGCGGTACCGCTTCTTTTTCCTGAAAGATTAAAAATTCTCCCCGGAGTGCCTCCGGAACCGGAGCGGAAGAAAGGCATCCGGTCAGAAACCTTCCGTTGCCACAGGCAATGGTCAGGGTCTGTGCCTGATGCACGTCAAAACCACTGTTTCCGATCCGATTATTTTCACAGGTAAAGCTGCAGGTTCCCATACCCTGCGTGAGCAATAATTCGGTAACAGGTATAGCCTGCAGACCATTTTCATATACTGTCAGATAGACCGGACATTTTCCCTTGAAACGGTCAAACCCCCGGATCTGAAGTTCCATACGGCAGCTGTTTTCGCGTAGATCGGTGCGGATGAACCCGGTATTTCGTCCGCGGTTTCCCTGTTCATATTCATAAATATAAGTAATAAATCGTCTCAATTGAAGAATTCTCCTGTTTTGTATTTGATGTCTTGTATAGTTTATGAGCCAGGGAAAAAAATATGTCGTTTATTTTGAAAAAAAGGATTGACATTTTGGTACTAAAGTATTATTATAATGTCAGTAACAGTTCCTGTTATTGTTTTGAACTAATGGAGAAATGAGGGAGAGTATTATGATAAAACGAAGTCGTCAGCGGGAGGCGATCCGGCAGTGCCTGACAGGCCGCTATGATCATCCGACTGCGGAAACGGTTTATATGAGTATCAAAGACGAATTTCCAAATATCAGTCTCGGAACTGTTTACCGGAATCTTTCTCTTTTGTCTGATCTGGGGGAGATTCAAAAAATTACTGTCAGTGGAGGCCCGGACAGATTTGACGGAAACCCGGCACCGCATTACCACTTTTCTTGCAGAGAGTGTGGATGTGTGATGGATCTGGACATGCTTCCCAGAAACAGTTAAATCAGATTGCAGCGGAGCAGTTTGATGGAACAATTGAAAACCATTCCATTTTGTTTTCCGGATTATGCCCGGACTGCAAAAAGAAAAACACCCATTAATTAAATTTTTAATAAGGAGGACATTTAAAATGGCAAAGTTTGTATGTACCGTATGTGGTTATGTTTATGAAGGTGAGGCTGCACCGGCAGAGTGCCCGATCTGCCATGCACCGGCAGAGAAGTTCGTAAAGCAGGAGGGTGAAATGACCTGGGCTTCCGAACATGTAGTTGGTGTTGCAAAAGGCGTGAGTGAAGACATTCTTGCAGATCTTCGCGCAAATTTCGAGGGAGAGTGCTCTGAAGTTGGTATGTATCTGGCTATGGCAAGAGTTGCCCACCGTGAGGGATATCCGGAGATCGGAATGTATTATGAAAAAGCTGCTTATGAAGAGGCAGAGCACGCTGCAAAATTTGCAGAGCTTCTTGGTGAAGTGGTGACAGATTCTACAAAGAAGAACCTGGAAATGAGAGTAGAAGCTGAGAATGGAGCGACTGCAGGAAAGACAGATCTTGCAAAGAGAGCAAAGGCAGCAAACCTTGATGCAATCCATGATACCGTTCATGAGATGGCTCGTGACGAGGCTAGACACGGAAAAGCATTTGCCGGTCTGTTAAAGAGATATTTTGGTTAATCTTTAAAACGCATAAAATAAGCATTTCAGAGGATAGATGGTTGTTTAACTGTCTATCCTTTTTTGCTGCAGCAAATCATCTGTTTTCCATGCCCGTTCGGAGGGAAAACTATTGACAGCAAAAGTCGCATGATTATAGAATATAGAAAAGTGTTACTGAAAACAGTGACAAAAAAGAGCAAGGTGGGAGGTTGCAGTTGTGAAGAGATATATAAAGAGATGGATCAGTTTTATACTTTTTATGTGCGTTTTTGTCCAGTATCCCTCAGAGGGAGTGGTTATGGCGGCAGACAGCGATCAGAAAAACATACAAATCGTTGGTACCGCATCGATGAATACATATGATGTGGCACTCCGTGTTGGAAAAACAAAGCAGCTTGTGTGTAATGGAACGACCGGAAAGATGGTGTGGAAGTCATCCAATCCGAAGGTCGCAACAGTAGATAAAAAAGGTCTGGTAAAAGCAATCAAACCGGGAAAAGCAATGATTTCGGTTTCCGGTGGAAATCTGATCGGTTCTATGACCTGCAAGGTCGGCGTGAGTAAAAAAATTACCACAAAACAGGCCAGACGTAAGATTATGGCTATGAAAAAGACTTACAAAGAGGGTCTGTCCTGGACAAACGAAAACCGGCAGTATTTCTGGGAAGCCACGAACTGTCAGTGTTATGCATGTATTGCCCTGTGTGGAGAAATCAGTGATAAAGTGTTTGGCAAATATGCACCGGTGACAAAACACAGCAATTTCAGCAGGATCAAGGCAGGCGATCATATCCGCATCGGAAACGAACATTCCGTTACGGTTCTCCAGAAGAACGGAAATACGCTTACGGTCGTGGAAGGAAACTATAATGCCACCGTTCACTGGGGAAGAAAAATAACAAAAAAGGAGTTACAGGAAAGTGGATTCTATGTGGAAACAAGATATTGACAGAATGCTTTTCTGTATTTGGAAGGGGATACTCCAAACTGTTTTTTAAATGCCTTGCTCAGATGAAATTATACATGCTGCTTTCCGGTTTGACAATGGATTTTTTGACATAAAATATATACTATAAGTATATAACAAAGAAGATAAATTGGATAGTGATTTCTTGATTATACATTAGGAGGAATGCATATGGAAAAAGAAAAATTTTCATATCCTGTTTCATTGCGCAGGATGCAGATTACAGATAAATTCTGGAAAAATGAGATGGAACTGGTGCGTACGGAGGTGATCCCTTATCAGTGGAATGCGTTGAATGATAAAGTAGAAGGCGCAGCACCAAGTTATTGTATGCATAATTTTAAAGTGGCGGCAGAAATGAACCGGCAAAAGAGAAAACAGGGAGCTGCGTATAAAGAACCTTCGTATACATACCGTGGATTTGAGATGTTACCGGAAGATCCAGAAAATCTCAAGGATGAGTTTTATGGATATGTATTTCAGGATACGGATTTTTCCAAGTGGGTGGAAGCGGTCGGATATTCGCTGACACAGCATCCCGATCCGGATCTGGAAAAGGTTGCAGATGCTGCAATTGATATTGTCTGTGCGGCACAGCAGGAAGACGGATATCTGGACACGTATTATATTATCAATGGAAAAGATGGTATTTTTACCAACTTACGCGACCATCATGAATTGTACTGTATGGGGCATCTGATCGAAGGTGCTGTGGCATATTATGAGGCAACGGGAAAAGATAAACTGCTTCATGCGGCGGAACGATTCGCGGATTATGCTACAGATTATTTCGGACCGGAGGAAGGAAAATGCAAGGGATATCCGGGACATGAAATTGCAGAAATGGCACTCGTCCGTCTTTATGAAGTTACAGGAGAACAAAAGTATCTGGATTTAAGCCGCTTTTTTATTGATGAAAGAGGCACAAAACCATATTACTTTGATAAAGAACATCCGGAAACCGTAAAGAAAGGGCATGAGAATGAATTGCGGTATAGCTATCATCAGGCACATCTGCCGGTACGGCAGCAGGATGAGGCGTTTGGTCACGCAGTCCGTGCCGTGTACCTGTATTCCGGTATGGCAGATATTGCACGTATTACAAAGGACGAAGAACTGTATCAGGCATGTGTACGTCTGTGGAATAATGTGACGAAAAAGAAAATGTATATTACAGGGGGCATCGGTGCAACACATTTGGGAGAAGCCTTTTCTTTTCCGTATGATCTTCCGAATGATACGGCATACGCAGAGACCTGTGCATCGATCGGACTGATGTTCTGGGCGCGGCGTATGCTGGAAATTGTTCCGGATGCAAAATATGCAGATATTATGGAGCGGGCATTGTATAATGGCGTATTAAGCGGAATGGCTTTGGACGGAAAAAGCTTTTTCTATGTGAATCCGCTGGAGGTGCTGCCGGAGGCGTGCCACAAAGATGAACGGAAATTTCATGTCAAACCGGTACGGCAGAAATGGTTCGGATGTGCATGCTGCCCGCCAAATCTTGCGCGCCTGATCAGTTCCATTGGATCTTATGCATTTACAGAAAATGAGGATACGCTGTTTGTGCATTTGTATATGGGAAGCAATGTGGAAAAAACGGTGAATGGGAAAACGGTAAACGTGCAGATGGAATCAGATATGCCATGGGAAGGAAACATAAAGATCCGTGTGCAGGCTGAAAATGCAAAAATGACGCTGGCACTCCGGATACCGGGATGGTGTAAAAATTATAAAATTTCCGGAATAGAGGATGCCGCACAGGAAGAAAAAGATGGATACCTGTATTTGAAAAAAGTGTGGAACAGGGAAGAAACCTTCTGTATTGATTTTCCAATGGAGGTACAGATGTTTGCAGCATCGGAGCGTGTCCGCGAGGATATTGGCAAGGCAGCGATTATGCGCGGCCCTGTGGTTTACTGCCTTGAAGAGAAAGACAATGGAAAGAACCTGCATGAACTGCTGGTCGATACAGATATGCATGCATCGGTGTCGGAGGGAAAAATCTGCGATACCGTAGTAAAAATGGTAGAAACAGACGGGTGGCGGCTGACAGAGAGTGGGGATGCAGAGGAGACTCTCTATCACATGTATCAAAAGCCGCAGAAGCAAAAGGTACGTTTGCATTATATTCCGTATTACACATGGGCAAACCGTGGAGAAAACGAAATGCAGGTATGGACACGCGTGCAGAACCTTAAGGGTTCTGCAGCTGATTGCGGTATTGCGTTGGCGTGACATGGTAATAGGTCCGGAATGCTTTGCTGAAATAGTGGTTATCGGCATAGCCTAAACGTTCCGCAATATCCATGATTTTTATATCAGGCTGCCCTAAGAGCTCTTTGGCACGTTCCATAGTCTATGATTATTTTTCTCTGCCGGTATTTGTGCGTGAAAATACGGTACTTGCCATGGGCGAAAATGATCAGCTGCCGGATTATGAATATGCAGAGAATGTAGTACTGCATCTGTTTGAAATCAAAGATGGTGCAGAGATTACCACAGAAGTTACCGATGTGTCCGGAAAGACCGTGCTTGTTGCAAATACAAAGAGAGAGGGCAATACGGTTTCTGTAACCGTGGACCATCCGCAATACCATCCGTCGGTTATGGTGCATGGTATGACGGGGGTTGCAATTCAGACAGAGCTTGAAGTAAATTATACAGACAAAGGAGTTATTTAATTATATGGAACATGCATATTGGAAGCAGATGATAGAAATAGAAGAAAATGGGATTTTTCTGGTTTTTGGAATTACACGGAATGATCAGATCAAATTTTTACACTTTTCTTCCGTTCCACAGGCAGAGGATATGTCCGTACAGGAATGCAGGCAGGAGGATGAATGCCGGATGATGGATGAAGGATTTCCTCTGGTGCAGCTGGAACTGGCTGGCTATGATCGGCCATATGAGCGGCATGGAAATAAATATGTGGTGACTTCTCCCGGATGTTATCTGAAATATGAAAATATGCAGGATACAAAGAATGAATCCGGGAGAATGCTTCAGATCCGGCAGAAAGATCCTCTTACCGGAGTCTGTGTACAGACCGACATACAGTTTTATGACGGAGTGCCGGTGGCAAGATTTGTCAACCATGTAACGAATGAGGGAGAGGAGGAACAGGTACTGACGTACCTGTCCTCCTTTACCTGCTCTGGAATTAAGAGAGATGGAAACTTTTTGTATATTCCGCATAATGGGTGGCAGAAAGAGCTGAACTGGCGCAGATATTCGTTTGAAGAGCTTGGATTTCCGGTGACACAGACGAAAAGTATCCGGAGAAGTTCCAAAACAATAGAAGTTTACAATACCGGGAACTGGTCCACAAAAGAGTATCTGCCGATGGGGTTTCTGAGCCATCCGCAGAGTGACGCGGGGCTGATCTGGCAGATTGAAAACAATGGTTCCTGGCATTATGAGATCGCAGACCAGAATGATCATTATGTTTTGAATGTCAGCGGGCCAAACGAGATACAGTCACATTTCAGTAAGGTGCTGCGCCCGGGAGAGACATTTGAAAGTGTGCCGGCAGCAGTGGGTGCAGTGCGGGCAGATATATCAGATGCATTTTCTGCAATAACGGAATACCGGCGAAGAATCCGCAGAAAAAACCGTGACAATGATACACTCCCGGTAATTTTTAATGATTATATGAATTGTCTGTGGGCAGATCCAACGACGGAAAAAGAATTACCGCTGATTGATGCTGCAGCAAAGGCCGGATGTGAATATTTTGTTATTGATGCCGGATGGTACGCAAAGGGAATCTGGTGGGACAGCGTAGGAGAATGGAAAGAAAGCCGCGAGCGTTTCCCAAAGGGAATCCGGCAGGTGACCGATTATATCCGGAGCAAAGGGATGATACCGGGAATCTGGCTGGAACTGGAAGTAATTGGAATCCACAGTCCGAAACTTGCAGAATTAAGTGATGACTGCTTTTTCAAACGGCATGGCAGACGGATATATGACAGAAGCCGCTATCAGCTGGATTTCCGAAATCCGGAGGTGATCGCCCATGCCAATGAAGTGATCGACCGTGTTGTGAATGAATATGGCGTCGGTTATATTAAGATGGATTATAACATTGAGCCGGGGATCGGAACGGAACTGGATGCAGACAGTTTTGGAGAAGGACTGCTTGCACATGAGAGAGCATATCTGGCCTGGTGGATACGGTATTTGAAAAATACCCGGATCTTGTGATCGAAAATTGTTCCAGTGGAGGCTTGCGCATGGACTATGCCCTGTTGTCCCGGTTAAGTATCCAGTCTACCAGTGATCAGGAAGAATATGATATGTATGCACAGATTTCTGCAAATGCAGCTACCGGTGTCGCACCGGAGCAGGCAGCAGTGTGGTCCTATCCGTTAGAGCAGGGAGACCGCGAGGAAACCATCTTTAATATGGTAAATGCGATGCTGCTGCGTATTCACCAGAGCGGGCATCTGGCGCAGCTTTCACCGGAACGGTTCCAGCTTGTAAAAGAGGGGATTGACTGTTATAAACAGATCCGCAAAGACATCAAAAACGGGCATCCATACTGGCCGCTTGGACTTGCAAAAGCAGGGGATTCATGGATGGCATACGGAATGGAAGCACCCGCACAGGAAGGTGCGAAAACCAGAACATTTTATCTGTCTGTCTGGAGAAGAGGCGGGGAGCAGAAAGCATGCACATTTCTCCCGGTACCTGCATATAACACACCGGACTGGAACGGGGCGGATATGACAGTAAAACAGATTTATCCGGTGGAAGAGGCACAGCATGTGCGCATCAATCAGGATCATACAATCACGGTGGAATATGAGCAGCCGGTCATGGCGCGTGTTTTTGAAGTTACTATTTGACTTTTTTCTTTGAAACCAATATATTGACAGAGTAAGTATGATTAGAATCATAACAGACTGAGTGAGGAAGAAATGTACAGAGCAGGAATTGATCTTGGTGGAACCAATATAAAAGCAGGGATTGTTGACGAACAACAGCATATAATTGCAGAAGCATCTGTGCCGACGAATGTAGAGAGACCGTATCAGGACATCATAAGGGATATGGCAGAACTGGTAAAAACGCTTTTGAAGCAGAAAGGTATCGGGGAAACACAGCTGAAGAGTATAGGAATCGGAAGCCCGGGAACGATTGATGCAGTACATGGAGTTGTGTTGTATTCCAATAATTTCGGGTGGGAAAATGTTCCGCTCACAGAGCAGTTAAAGAAGTACTTTTCCTGTCCGATTGCAGTTTCCAATGATGCAAACTGTGCGGCTTTGGGTGAAGTAAAAGCCGGTGCGGCGCAGAATACAAAAAATGCGATTCTGCTGACTCTTGGAACTGGTGTGGGCGGTGGAATTATTCTCGATGGAAAGGTGTTTGAGGGCGCACATGCAGGCGGTGCCGAACTCGGACACACAAGTCTGATATGTGGCGGTGAGCCGTGCACATGCGGACGGAAAGGCTGCGTGGAGGCATATGTATCGGCGACAGCGCTGATCCGCGATGCCAAAAGAGCTGCGCAGCAGCACCCGGAATCCATCCTGAATACAATGTGTCAGGGAGATCTTTCACACATGAATGGAAAAATTCCGTTTGATGCCGCACAGGATGGGGATACAGCAGCAGAAAAAGTAGTAAATGATTATATTTGCTATCTTGGAGAAACCATTACAAATTTTGTCAATATTTTCCGGCCGGATATTGTTTTGTTATCGGGAGGAATCTGCAATCAGGGGAAAAAACTGACAGAGCCTCTTGAAACATACATTCAGGATAAATGCTTTGGTGGCAGCAAGGCGTTTATTCCGAAAGTTGCATGTGCGGTTCTTGGAAATAAGGCGGGAATCATCGGCGCTGCAAATCTGACAGGCGGTAAGGAAAGATAAGGAGAATGGAGTTATTATGGAAGAAATTTTTGAACAGTTTAAAGATAAGGATGCATTTGATGCCTACTGGAAAGAACATTATGTTCCGCTTACTTATGAGGATGTAAGGGAAGCATACGAGGATTTTGTAAAATCTGCGGATAAGCATATTTTTCTGTCGGATTATGAGGAATCCGGTAATGTCAGCCGGGAGGATTTTATGGACAATCTTTCACAGGCGGCGCAGTTCGCGTTTCAGGATGGATTGACGGAAGCGTTTTATGAGAAGAATCCGCAGGTTTATGAGAATGCATTTGCATTATTTGAGGCGGCACAGATGGAAGGCGGGGATGCGAATATTGCGGCAGCTTTTCATGAAGAGTATCAGCGTTTGTACCATGATTTTTTGTTGGAACTGTTTGATGCACAATATGCGGAATAGACCGGGGAAATATAGGAAATAAAAGAAGGAGGCGCATAATGCGGCCTCCTTTTAAAATTTCATAAATGTGCAGGTTGTATTCTTAAAAACAGAATAAAGGAGCACTTGTTATGAGAATTGCGCTACGCGCAAAACAAGTGCGTAGGTTGTATTCTTAAAAACAGAATAAGGAGCATTTGCCATGAAAGTTACGCTACGCGTAAGGCAAATGCGTAGGTCATATTCTGGAAAAGAAGAATATGACATAAACCGAGTATCCCGCTTCGAATCAGAAACAATAGACGTTACCTTTGCAGTTAACTCCCCCCAGGCACCCTCACGTCACATGAGAGCTTTCGCTTAGGGCTGCTGTATTCCTACCCTGACCCGGTTCACGAATTCCCATTGCGCAAGACCCAGACGTCAACGCCACTTGCGAAGGGCAGCTCCACCGCCCTGACCCTCTGCGGGATATCACCCCAACTATAGCGGATTGTTGGTACAAGGTACCGCTACCACCCCGGCTACTCGGAGATTTAAGTATAATTCATATCAGAGGCTCTTGTCAAGCAAAACTGCCCGCATCTGTAAATTTAAAAAAAAGCTAAAGTATCTGCCAAACGAACCGATAAACAATGTATAGAGATGCAGGACAGATGCATTTCGGAAGCTTATTTCAAGGAAGAAAGGAGATGCTGAGCATGCGTATAGATGCATATAACCAGGTAGCACAGTTATACGGTATACAAAAGAATTTAAAGACACAGAAGGCGCAGAATGCAGCAGGTCCGAGAGATCAGGTGTCCATTTCACAGGCCGGACGTGATTATCAGGTCGCAAAAAGTGCAGTATCAGAAGCTTCGGATATCAGGGAAGATAAGGTAAGCCAGCTCAAATCAATGATTGATGCGGGAACATATTCCGTTGAGCCTGGCGATTTTGCCAGCAAATTACTTGAAAAGTATAATGCCTGATGAGAAAGGCAGACGAGAGAGGTTTTTGAAGTGGCTAGTTTAGTAGAAGAGCTTGTAACAGTACTGGAAGAAGAAGAAAAGATTTACCAGACATTGATTTCTTATGGAGAAAAAAAGACAGACATCCTGATTCGGGCAGATGTTCCGGAACTGGAAAAACTGACATGTCTGGAACAGCTGGCAAGTGATGATCTGGTGACACACAGCAACCAGCAGGTACAGCTCTTAAAGGATATTGCCAATGTACTCGGACGTACAGAAGAAAAGATGACAGTTACCAGACTGATCACTTTGCTGGAGTCGCAGCCGGATGTACAGAAAAAACTGACCGAAGCGAGAGACCGTCTGCTTGCGGCAGCAGACCGGATGAATCATCTGAATGATCAGAACGTGGCTCTGATTAAACAGGCCATTGAGTTAAACGAATTCGACCTTACGTTGTTCAAGAGTTTGCGGCAGGCCCCTGAGGACCGCCAATTATGACAAAACTGCCTGCAATACAGGAAGCTTGCTGGGCAGCAGCGGATTTGACGCAATGAGTTAAGGAGGAACAAAAGAATGGGAAACGGATTCGGAAGCTTATATATTGGGGCATCTGGACTTCAGAATGCCCAGTATGCACTGAATACAACGGCAAACAACCTTGCAAATGTGAATACAACAGGATATGTCCGCCAGCAGGTTCGTTTTGCAGATAAAACTTATAATAAATTAAAGGACCCGAATAAAAATGTGAACATGCAGCAGTATGGGCTGGGTGTATCCATTGGGGATGTGTTCATGCAAGGGATATTTTCTTAGACAAATCTTATCGGCAGGAGAATGGACGCAAGGGATTTTATACTTCTTTTTATGAAATCACGGATTATGTGCAGGATCTGTTTCAGGAATTAAACGGAGAACAGTTCAAACAGAGTGTCAGTGATCTGCATCAGGCATTTCAGGAACTGGAGCCTAATATGGATAATTCCACACAACAGAATCTGGTACTTGAAAAAGCGGATCTTCTGTTGAGCCGTACGAAGTCATTGTATGATGACATGAAATCGTACCAATCCAATATCAATGAACAAATTAAAGATGATGTTGACCGTGTAAACGAGATCGGAAACCGTATCTATGAACTGAACCTGCAGATTCAGAAAGTAGAAGCTGGCGGACAGGAAACTGCAATGACCCTGCGTGATGAGCGTGACAATCTGCTGGATGAGCTGGGAGGATACGGAAGTGTCTCCATTAAGGAAGATGCGACGGGATTTACGTATGTAGATTTTGAAAGCACACCGTTTATCGATGACAATAAGTGCTATAACATCGGACTGCAGGAAGATAAAGAAACCGGATTTTACACACCGTACTGGACGCAGCTTTCTGATGTGGACAAGCAGCAGTATGTCCGCGTATTTAAAAAGAACGAAGTGATTTCCACGGATTTAAATACCGATGTGGGAAGTATTAAAGCCAAACTTCTTGCCCGTGGGGACGGATACGGAACGTATCAGGATCTGGAAAGCGAAGAGGCATATGACCGTATTTCCGGTTGTACCATGATGGAGACAGAAGCACAGGTTTCTGCACTGCTTCACAATATTGTGACAAAAATCAACGATGCATACTGTCCGAATAAGACAGTAGATACGGATGTCACCTATACCGATGCCGATGGGAATCAGGTATCATTAAAGGGAAAGAAAGTTCTGGATGCCGCAAACTGTGCGGTCGGGGAAGACGGACAGCTGCCACCGAGGGAATTGTTTACCCGTGTGGGAATGGATCGTTATACCAAGGTGACAGGAGATGATGGGAATACCTACTATGTATACAACGAAGAGGACGAAAATGATCCCACGACGCTGTATTCCCTGAACAATATCAGCATCAATAAAGAGTTGCGCAAGCAGATCACACTGATGCCGTACAAGAATCAGAACGGTACGGATTATCCATTGGGTGAAAAACTGATGAGCCTTTGGAACGACAAGGAAATGACACTGAATCCGTACGACAAAAAGCCGTGTACGTTTGAAGGCTATTATGACAAGCTGATCGGGCAGATCGGAAATGATGGAAGCACTTTCCAGTCGGCAAGTGAGACACTGACGGGGGCACTGTCTTCCATCGACAACCAGAGACAGCAGACGATGGGCGTTTCCTCCGATGAGGAACTGACACACATGATTAAATTCCAGTCTGCATATAATGCGTCCAGCCGTTTTATGACGGTAATCAGTCAGATGACAGAACTGATCGTGACAGGATTGAAATAGAGATAAGGAGGCGTAGTTATGCCATCACAATTTTTTGGATTGAATATCGGGGCAAGTGCGTTGTCGGCATTTCAGACCTCAGTGAATACAGCGGCAAACAACGTTGCAAATGTGCAGACCAAAGGATATACCAGACAGACGGCAAATCTGGCAGCAACCGATCCGATCCGTGTATATACCAGATACGGCAGTGTCGGAACCGGTGTGGAAGTGACTTCCGTGACACAGGAGCGAAATCTCTATTATGATGAAAAATACTGGCAGAGTAATTCAAGCCGGGGATTTTTCGAACAGAAACTGTATTATGTGGATCAGGTCCAGACAATCTTCCGGGATGATGAGCAATCGCAGAAAGGATTTTCCAGTATTTTTTCCCAGATGTTTAATGATCTGGATACCTTAAAGACACAGGGAGAAGTGAAAGCCGTCCGCAATCAGTTTATTCATCAGGCACAGAGCCTTTGCACTTATTTTAATGCTTTGTCCAAGAGCCTGACGGAGATTCAGGAGGATACCAACGAAGAGATCAAGGCTTCTGTGGATAATATCAATTCCATTGCAGAGAAAATTTCGGTGCTCAACAAGCAGATTAATAATATTGAAGTACGCGGAGGACATGCAAATGAGTTACGTGACCAGCGTGCCAATCTGATTGATGAGCTTTCAGGGATTGCAGATGTAGAGACGAAAGAATTCGAGGTGACAAACTCCAACGGACAAAACTTAGGAGGAACCAATTACCGCGTATATATCAACGGACAGACACTTGTAGACGGAAACGATTACCGGACATTAAAATGCACCTCTTCAAAGTATCTGAACAATCAGATGGATGCCGAGGGCATGTATGCCATTACCTGGGAAGATACCGGAATGGAATTTAATGCCAAAGGTGCCAGTGCCAACGGAAGCCTCAAGGCATTGTTTATGATCCGTGACGGAAATAACAATGAAAATATGAAGGGAACGGTCTCGGATGCAGATCTGTCTTCTATTACGATAAAGATTCCGGATACAAAAGTGAATGAACTGTCACTGGCGAATAAGGGCCGGATTATGGTAAATAATAAGTTTTATTACTATGATGGATGGACAGCAAAAGTCGGTGAAAACGGGGTAAACAGTGTAACATTTAAGCTTGCTCCGGAATCGCAGATGGCAGATCAGGCAGAAGCTGACCGTGTCAAGGGAGACGGGCAGAGCAATTATCTGACAACCGGTTCTTCCATGGATGCTCTGGGGATTCCGTATTATCAGAATCAGATCAATGAGTTCCTGCGTAATTTTACCCAGGCATTCAATGATATTGAAAAACAGGGTGTTACATTAGATGGCGATAAAATGGGAGCCTTTTTTGTGGGGACTTCCCCAACCGGAAACACGTTTGATGCAGATTCGTGGGATGCGAAAGTACAGGCGGCAAAGAAAGACGGATGGACAACGGATATTGAACTGTCATCCGATGGGGACAGCTATTATCAGTTTACAGCGACAACCCTTGCAGTAAACAGCAAATCATTAAAGGATTCCAACTACTTTGCAACGTCAACCAAGATTACACAGGGTGAGGCGAAATACGATACTGTTGAGGATCTTTTGAAGCTGCAGAAGGATGTGCGGATGTTCCGCGGAGATTCTGCGGAGACGTTTCTCGAAACACTGATTTCAGATGTGACGGTTGACGTGAACAAGACAACAACAAGTTCCAATAATTATTCGAACCTGTCTACCGCGATTGCAACACAGCGTACCTCGGTATCCGGCGTGGATGAAGACGAGGAAGCGATGAACCTGATCAAATTTCAGAATGCATACAATCTGGCATCTAAGATGATTTCCGTGATGTCTGAGATGTATGACAAACTGATCAATGAGACCGGGGTGGTATGATGCCTGCGGACGAAACCGTGTGAGCTGACAGCATAAAACTTAGGAGGGAGATCCTATGAGAGTTACCAATAATATGATCACAAGCAACACAAAGAGCAATATCAATGCAAATAAGGTGCTTGTGGATAAATATAATACCCAGATGACAACGCAGAAGAAGATCAATAAACCGTCGGATGATCCGGTCATTGCGATTCGTTCCCTGCGTATGCAGACCAGTTTGTCCCATATTGACCAGTATCTGAACAATAACATTTCGGATGCCAATTCCTGGCTGAATGTGACGGATACGGCGCTGGAAAATATGAAAACAATCCTGACGGATGTCCGCTCATTATGTGTCAAAGGGGCAACGGATACCTTAAAAGAAGATGACCGCAGAACCATTCTGAATCAGCTGAAATCTTTAAGTGATCAGATTTATGCAGAGGGAAATGCAGATTTTTCCGGCAGAACGGTATTTACCGGATATCGTACGACCGAGCAGCTGACATTTAAGACAGATGAAGAGACAACATCCTACACGATTGATCAGAAATTATCCTATAAAGATATTTCCGAGGCACGCTACACATACGGAAACGTAGATGTACCAACGGATGCGGCAAACAGCTTTGATGAAAAGATTTCCATCGGGGAAAATACCTACGACCGGCTGCGTCTGGCGTATGGAAAGATTAACGGAAAAGATAATTCGGATGGAACGGGAGCAATTGATCCGATTTCCAGTATGAGTTATACGACAGCCGCAGGAAAGAAAGTGGAATTAGACCTTGCACCGGGACAGACTAGAGGACAATTTGTAGATGAGAATGGGGCAGCAACCGGCAGTACGTTTACCATGTACGAATCCAAAGAGGAGTGGCTTAAGGCGAACAATGGAGAAGCCAAAGTCGGAGACAATGACATGGTATTTATCAAAGATACCGGTGAAATGATTCTCGGAAAAGATTTGTCCAATACATTAAAGAGGGAAAAGGCGGATCTTAGCATCACGTACACCAAAACCGGATTTGATGCTGGAGAGGTTCGTCCGGAATATTACTATGACTGTAAGATGAAGACTCCGGATATGCAGGAGGCGGTACAGTATACCAAGGAAGACCAGCCGATCAATTTCGAAATTTCCAGTGGAATCATGCTCGCGGCAAATACACAGGCGAGCGATGTTTTAAGCACTGACATTGGACGGGACATGACAGAGATGATGACGCTTGTTTCTGCTTCCACACAGGCACATGACAAAGTTTCACAAATTGAAAAGATGATGTCTATGGATAAGTATTCGGATGAAGAGAGCCAGAAGAAACTTCAGACCTATCTGGATGCTGCCAATAAAGAAGCTACCTATGCAGACGATAATCTGTCAAAAACCTACCAGCAGTTTATCTCAAATTTTGACGGATACCTGAATAAAGTAAATGTGGCACATACCAATGTGGGCGGATTGCAGCAGCGCGTGGAGCTGACAAAGACCCGTGTGGAAAACCAGAAAGAGACGGTAGAAGAATTGAAGTCTAACAATGATAACCGTGACATTTCGGATATTATCATTGATTACTATGCTGCTTACAACGCATATACGTCCAGTCTGACAGCTGCATCGAAAGTTGGAAGCCAGACATTACTGAACTATTTATAAAAACGCGGAGCGAAGGAGAAAGACCATGAAGGCTGATTCACGTATTTTTGGAAAAATTGAAATAGAGGATGATAAAATCATCACGTTAGAGAAAGGTATGATCGGTTTTCCGGATCTCAATCATTTTGCACTGATTTATGATGAAGAGAAAGAAAAAAAATACAATTCCATTATGTGGCTGCAGTCGATGGATGATCCGGACATTGCATTTCCGGTTATGATGCCGCATATCGTCAAGGAAGATTACAACCCGAATGTAAGTGAGGAAATGATTGCACCACTCGGAAAGCTGACACCGGAAAACACATATATTCTTGTGACGGTAACGGTTCCGAAAAATATAGAAGATTTTTCCGTAAACCTGAAAGCACCGGTTGTGATCAATATGGATAACCGCAAAGGGGTACAGATGATAGTGGAGGATGATTATCCGGTAAAATACAAAGTATATGATGTGCTTAAGGCAAAGAAAGAAAAGGCGGGTGAATAAGATATGCTGGCATTGACAAGAAAAAAGGGGGAGGCCCTTGTAATCAACAACAATATCGAGATCACCGTACTTGAAATCCGGGGAGATCAGATCAAACTTGGAATTACGGCACCGAAAGATGTTCCGGTATACCGTAAGGAAGTGTATCTTCAGATTCAGAAAGAAAACCAGGAGGCAATCAGCCTTGATGGCATCGAAGCATTAAAAGGAATTCTTGGATAAATCGGAAAAACAATCGGAGGGTGTTAAGTTTTTACTGACACGCTCCGATAATTATTTATAGAATGACAGTAATAGATTGGCTATGCAGCGGCATAACCGGCAGCGGATGATGGAGACAGGAGGTAATCATCATGGCAATGGAGGCTATTAAAGGTGCAGGAATGACGTATCAGGGAAGTGTGTCATCTGCAGAAAGCCAGCCCAAAACAGATTCTGCGGTAAAAGCAGCAGAGACCGATGCAACTGAAAAGGGCATCGTATCGGAGAATATAAAGCAGGCTGGTGAGGAGAACGTAAACACTTCCCAGGGAGCAGATCAGCGGAATACAAATGCGCAGATCAAAAAAGCCGTGGATGAAATGAATAAAAAGGCGGTCAACTCGGAAGCAATATTCGGCATTCATGAGGCAACCAATCGTGTGACCATAAAAATTATTGATAAAGATACCAAAAAAGTACTCAAAGAGATCCCACCGGAGAAAACACTGGATATGATTGCAAAAGTGTGGGAACTTGCAGGCCTTATGGTAGATGAAAAAAGATAAAAAAGGGGAGGGAAAATTATGCCAATCAGAATGACAGGTATGGTGTCCGGACTGGATACCGATTCTATCGTAAAAGAACTCGTTTCTGCATACAGTACCAAAAAGGAAAAATACGAAAAAGAGCAGACAAAACTTGGCTGGAAGCAGGAGATCTGGAAAAGTCTGAATAAAGAAGTAAACAGTTTTTATAAGAGTGTTGGTAATCTGCGGTTTGACAGCGGATACAATACCAAAAAGACAACATCGTCCGACAGCACGAAGGCAACCGTCAGTGCGAGCGGAAATGCGACTGTCGGAACACAGAAACTGCATGTGCTTTCTACTGCACAGTCCGGTTATCTGACGGGGGCTGAGATTAAGACAGCAGCCAACGAGAAAGTTACTACGTCTACAAAGCTTTCGGATCTGGGTGTTACAGCAGATGAAATTACCTTTAATGTGGGACCGGCAAATAATTCTGCATCCGGAACCACAAAACAGATCAAAGTAGGAAAAGACAGCACAATCAGTGACGTTGTAAACCAGCTGAAGGATGCGGGACTGAATGCAAATTTTGATGCCGGAAACAGACGCTTTTATCTGAGTTCTTCAGATTCAGGATATGCAACGGATTTTAATATTACTGCGGACAGCAGCGATACAAATTCTACAACATTATTAAACGCACTGGGTCTGGGCAAGACGGCAAAGAAGATTGACGGAAGCGATGCGGTTATTGTTTTAAATGGCGTAAAATATACCAGTACAACGAATAATTTTTCTATCAATGGATTATCCATTTCCGTCAATGGAGTGACAGACAAAGTCGATGATCTTGAAAAGGTCGATGTCGATGCCTTAGATGACAGCAAGGCAGTTTCTATTTCCACAACGACCGATACACAGGGAATTTATGACAAGATTAAAGACTTCCTGACCAGTTACAACAACATCATCAACAAGATGACGAAACTGTATAACGCAGATTCTGCAAAGAATTACGAGCCATTGACAGATGATGAGAAGTCGCAGATGTCTGATTCGGAAGTAGAAAAGTGGGAGACAAAGATCAAGGACTCCCTGCTTCGCCGTGATTCCAATCTGAGCACGATTATGAATGCCATGACGACTTCCATGACCAAGGCAATTTCCATCAATGGAAAGAATTATTCGCTTTCCAGTTTTGGAATCAGTACACTTGGTTATATGAATGCGGCAGAGAATGAGCAGAATGCTTATCATATTGACGGTGATGAGGATGATGAAAATACATCAGGAAATAAAGATAAGCTGATGGCTGCATTAAGCAGTGATCCGGATACCGTGATTGATTTCATGAAGCAGTTGTCGACCAATCTGTATACGGCAATCGACAAGCAGATGCAGAGAAATTCCCTGCGAAGCAGATACAGCATTTACAATGATAAGGAGATGACTTCCCAGTATACAAGCTATACGAAGACCATTGCAGAGTGGGAGACAAAGATTTCCGACAAGGAAGATTATTATTACAAGAAATTCTCCAAGATGGAGACTGCGCTTTCCAAGTTAAACAGCCAGACAAGTTCTCTTTCAGGTATGTTCAGCAGTTAATCAGTATCATGCAGGGCAATCTTTTGCAAAATAAAATATATAGGAAATAATAGGGGGAATCAGGATGATTCAGAAAAATCCATATGCAGCGTATAACAACAGTAAGATCCAGACGGCAACACCGGCAGAACTGACGCTGTTACTCTATGAGGGAGCTATTAAATTTACAAACATTGCGATTGTAGCGATTGAAAAGGGCGATATTGAAAAGGCGCATAACAATATCCGAAAGGCAGAGAATATCATTCGGGAGTTTCAGATAACTCTCGACCACAAATATGCAGTTGCCAAAGATTTTGATGCGGTCTATACCTATCTGTTACAGAGATTGTTAGAGGCCAACATGAAAAAGGACAAGGATATCTTAGAGGAAGTGCTTGGTCATCTCCGTACCATGCGGGATACATGGAAAGAAGTTATGGCAAAGACCGCAAACGGAAACAATATCAAGACTAAGGAACCGGTAGCGTAATGCCGGCAGGAGACAGTATGCCAGATACATATATTGCAATTATGCTGCAGAGCCTGAAAAAAAGGAACAGGTTCTGGATGAAATTATCCGCCTGGATGACCGGCAGAAAGATACCCTGACGGATCCGGAATGCCCGTTTGATGTGTTTGATGAAACCGTGGAGGCAAAAAGTGCGTGTATTGATCAGCTGAACCAGCTGGACAGTGGTTTTGAGAAGCTCTATGCACAGGTGCAGAAGAACTGGATCAGAACCGTGAAGATTATGCAAAGGAAATTCGTGACATGCAGCAGTGCATTCGCCGGGTAACGGACAAAAGTGTCAAGATTCAGGCGCAGGAAGCCGCAACAAAGACTGATGCGTGAAAAGTTTGCCACAATTCACAGACAGGCAAAGGCGGTGCGGAAAAACAGCCGTGCGATTACCGGATACTATAACAGTATGAAAGAATGGTAGTTATTTCATAAAATGGGACAAAAGTACTACTTGAAAAAAAATATCATATGACTTATAATGACTTTGTTATATGACTGACGGATAATGTGGAGCACCACGTGAAGTATAACATAGCACACCGCATGAAAAATCGCTGACGCGATGCGGGTGAGTAGGTTATACATCAGATAGATGTATGAAGGAGCACGCCGCATGAAAAATCGCTGACGCGATGCGGGTGCGTAGGTTATACATCAAATAGATGTATAACAAGGGTCGTACCGTCTGGGCAAAAGATAAAAAACCCAGGCGGTTTTTTGCGTTCATTTATATTTTCCGGTTTTTGGTAAATATATTGTACGAAAATAAAGACATGCGTGGGTATTGACAAAATGATGAACGTTAGTGTAATCTATCAATGATTAGAGAATACTAACCAATAAGAGAAGGAGGATCACCATGTTAGAAATGAAAGAGTGGGATGGATTCGAAGGACGTCTTTGGAAAGAAGAGATTAATGTCCGCCAGTTCATTCAGGATAACTACACACCATATGATGGTAACGAGGATTTCCTTGCAGAACCTACAGAGGCTACCAATAAGCTTTGGGGAGCACTGCAGAAACTGCAGAAGGAAGAGCGCGCAAAGGGCGGAGTCCTCGATATGGAGACCGAGGTTGTAACCGGTATTACAGCTTATGGTCCGGGATATATTGATGAATCTTTAAAGGATTTAGAGACAATTGTAGGTTTACAGACAGACAAGCCGTTAAAGCGTGCATTCATGCCTTACGGTGGAATCAAGATGGCTGTTCAGGCGTGTGAGACATACGGATATCAGGTAAGTGACCAATTAAAGGAGATTTTTACCAAGTATCACAAGACACACAACACAGCCGTATTCGATGCTTACACACCGGAGATGATGAAAGTACGTCACAATAAGATCTTAACAGGTCTGCCGGATACATACGGACGCGGACGTATTGTTGGTGATTACCGCCGTGTTGCTTTATACGGTATCGACCACCTCATCGAGGAGAAGAAGAAAGATAAGGCAAACTGTGGCTGTGGTGAGATGACAGACAATGTGATCCGTTTAAGAGAAGAGATCGCCGAGCAGATCAAGTGTTTAGAGGATATGAAGAAGCTTGCAGAGATCTACGGATACGATATTTCCAGACCTGCAACAAACGCAAAGGAAGCCGTACAGTGGTTATACTTCGGATACCTTGCAGCAATCAAGACACAGAACGGTGCAGCAATGTCCGTTGGTCGTGTTTCCACCTTCCTTGATATCTACTTCGAGAGAGACTTAAAGAAAGGCATCATCACAGAGCAGGAAGTACAGGAATTGGTTGACCACTTTACCATGAAGCTTCGTATGGTAAAATTCGCACGTATTCCTTCTTACAATCAGCTGTTCTCAGGTGACCCTGTCTGGGCAACACTTGATGTTGCGGGTACAGGCGTAGACGGACGTTCCATGGTTACAAAGTCCGACTTCCGTTTCCTGCACACCTTAGAGAACATGGGACCGCTCCGGAGCCAAACCTTACCGTATTATATTCTTCCAGACTTCCGGAAGCATTCAAGGATTATGCAGCACGTATCTCTATTGATACAAGTTCCATCCAGTATGAGAACGATGACGCTATGAAGCCTGTATGGGGCGATGATTATGCCATCTGCTGCTGTGTATCTGCTACACAGACAGGTAAGGAAATGCAGTTCTTCGGTGCCCGTGCAAACCTTGCAAAGTGTCTCCTGTATGCAATCAACGGTGGTGTGGATGAGAAGACCGGCCAGCAGGTAGGACCGGATTACAAGCCAATTACATCTGAGTACCTTGATTATGATGAAGTCATGGAGAAGTACGATAAGATGATGGACTGGTTAGTAGATATTTATGTAAATACCTTAAACCTGATCCAGTATATGCATGACAAATATTACTATGAAGCAGCAGAACTTTCTCTGATGGATACTGATCTGAAGAGAACGTTCGCAACCGGTATTGCAGGATTTTCACACGTAATCGATTCTCTTTCTGCAATCAAGTACGCAAAGGTTAAAGTTATCCGTGACGAGAACGGAATTGCAAAAGACTTCGAGATCGAGGGAGACTTCCCAAGATACGGTAACGATGATGACCGTGCCGATGATATCGGAGTATGGCTGTTACAGACATTCATGGATAAGTTAAAGAAGCATCACACTTACCGTGATTCTGAGCCTACAACTTCTATCCTTACCATTACTTCCAACGTTGTATATGGCAAAGCGACAGGAGCAATGCCAGACGGACGTAAGGCTGGCGAGCCACTTTCACCGGGAGCTAACCCAAGCTACGGCGCAGAGAAGAGCGGACTTCTTGCTTCCCTGAACTCTCTGACAAAGATCCCGTATGAGTGGGCACTTGACGGAATTTCCAATACCCAGACCATCAACTGGTGCACTTGGAAATGAAGAAGGCGAGCGTATTGAGAACCTTGTAAACGTTATGGACGGATATTTTGACCAGGGTGCGCATCACCTCAATGTTAACGTGTTTGGCAAGGAGAAGCTTATCGACGCTATGGAGCATCCGGAGAAAGAAGAGTACGCAAACTTCACCATCCGTGTATCCGGTTACGCTGTGAAGTTCATTGATCTGACCAAAGAGCAGCAGATGGATGTTATCGCACGTACCTGCCACGATCATATGTAAAATAAATCGGAGAGCAGCAAAGCTTTGAATATGTCCAATTTAAAGAGGTGACAGGTTTTTACCTGTTGCCTCTTTATATTTTTGCGTATTTGCTCATTTATAGTTGATGTATTAAAAACAGCTTAAACTAATGGCACAATATCCAAAACCATGCTATCATAAAAAGCATATAGATTTTAAGAAACACCCAGACATAGATAGAAATGCGTGTAACATAAAATCCAGTCGAAGAAATGAGGTAAAAATTATGTTAGGAAATATCCATTCTATAGAAACATTCGGTTCCGCAGACGGTCCGGGTGTACGCTATCTGATTTTTTTAAAGGGCTGCAATATGCGCTGCAAATACTGTCATAATCCCGATACATGGGCAAAAACCGAAGGGGAAATGAAAAGCGCAGAAGAAATTTTACAACAGGCGCTGCGGTATAAAAGATACTGGGGCAAAAAGGGAGGTATTACCGTAAGCGGCGGAGAAGCACTGTTGCAGATTGATTTTGTCACAGAATTGTTTACGCTTGCCAAAGAAAAAGGTGTCAATACCTGTCTGGATACATCGGGCAATCCGTTTACCCGTGAGGAACCATTCTATTCTAAGTTTGAAAAACTGATGGAAGTGACGGATCTGTTTATGCTAGACATAAAGGAAATTGATGAGGACGAGCATAAAAAACTGACCGGCCAGACGAATAAGAATATTCTGGATATGGCAACCTGTCTGTCGGATCACGGTAAAGCGATGTGGATCCGACACGTGCTTGTGCCGGGCATTACCGATGATGATGGGCAGTTACACAGGCTCCGTGCATTTATTGATACGTTAAAAACCGTGGAACGTGTGGAAATTTTGCCATATCACACGCTGGGGGTATTTAAATGGAAAGAAATTGGGATTCCTTATGCACTGGAAGATGTGGAGCCGCCGACCAAAGAGCAGGTGGAACATGCACGGGAAATCATTATTCCCGATTATAAATCCTGATTGTATGAACAGGAGGGACATAGAAGCAAGGAAAAAATGTATATGTCCCAACAGTATAGATGGGCGGGACATAAAGATAAAGAAAACATAAGGAAAAACAAATCATGACACAACCGGAAATTTTATACGAAGATGCACAGCTGATCGTCTGTTATAAACCGGCAGGCATTGCAACGCAGACAAAAAAACTGGGACAAAAAGACATGGTCAGCATACTTTTAAATCACATAGCACAGGAAGAAACCGGACAGCCGTTTATCGGTGTAGTCCATCGGCTGGACCAGCCGGTGGAAGGCGTGATGGTGTTTGCAAAAACAAAACAGGCGGCAGCAAAATTGTCGGCACAGATGAAAGACCATTCCTTCGGGAAAAAATATTATGCCAGAGTACAGCTTACGGAAGGAAAAACTTTTGCGGAAGCTACCGGTCATGCCACAGAGGGAACGCTGCGGGACTGGATGCAGTTTGACCGGAAAGAGAATAAATCCTGTGTGGTGGAGCAGCCACGGAAGGAGCAGAAGAATGTAAACAGTAAAAACGGGGTGCAGGAAGCCTTACTGGATTACCGTGTCATAAAGGAAGAAGAAAAAACAGCGTTGCTGGATATCACGCTGCATACCGGACGACATCATCAGATCCGTGTGCAGCTGGCACATCTCGGAACGCCCATCTGCGGGGATCATAAGTATGGGAATGCTGCAGGCGGTATGCCGGAATTGTGCAGTTATCATATCGATTTTATACATCCGGTCAGCGGAAAAACGATGACGTATGATATAAAACCGAGAAATTTCGGAATCGCATTTTAGAATAGGTGGGATGCTCTGCTCAACCTTGACAATCGGCTGTGTTCGTCATATTATATATTCGGGCTTTCTGCGCGTTTTGCGGGCAGAAAAGGAAAACTCTTACACGAGTATAACGTAAAAAATGACCGCACAGTGGTCGCAGAAAAGGAGAAAGACATGGCGAAAGAGAAGAAACTTGTTGAAGCCATTACTTCCATGGAGGAAGATTTTGCACAATGGTATACCGACGTCGTAAAGAAAGCAGAGCTGATCGATTATTCCGCAGTAAAGGGCTGCATGATCATCAAGCCCGATGGGTATGCTATCTGGGAAAATATACAGCATGAATTAGACCGCAGATTCAAAGAAACAGGCGTAGAGAATGTATATATGCCGATGTTTATTCCGGAGAGCCTTCTGGAAAAAGAGAAGGATCATGTGGAAGGATTTGCACCGGAAGTCGCATGGGTGACTTACGGCGGACTCAATCAGCTACCGGAGCGTCTGTGCGTCAGACCTACTTCTGAGACACTGTTCTGCGATTTTATAAAAATCTGATCCAGTCTTACCGTGATCTGCCAAAGGTGTACAACCAGTGGTGTTCCGTAGTACGCTGGGAAAAGGAAACCCGTCCGTTTCTGCGTTCCAGAGAATTCCTGTGGCAGGAGGGGCATACAGCGCATGCAACCGCAGAGGAGGCACAGGCACGTACCATCCAGATGCTGAATCTGTATGCAGATTTCTGTGAAGAGTTCCTTGCCATGCCGGTTGTCCGCGGACAGAAGACAGAAAAAGAAAAATTTGCCGGTGCGGAAGACACCTATACCATCGAGGCACTGATGCATGATGGAAAAGCCCTGCAGTCCGGAACCAGTCACAACTTCGGAGATGGATTTGCAAAGGCATTTGGTATCCAGTATACCGATAAACAGAATAAATTACAGTATGTACACCAGACTTCGTGGGGAATGACAACACGTCTGATCGGAGCCATCATCATGGTTCACGGCGACAATGATGGTCTGGTTCTGCCACCTAAGGTAGCACCGACACAGGTAATGGTTATCCCGATCCAGATGCAGAAGGATGGCGTATTGGATAAGGCAAACGAAGTGCGTGAGCGTCTGGGAAAAGTCTGCCGTGCAAAACTGGACGATTCCGATAAGAGTCCGGGATGGAAATTCTCTGAGCAGGAGATGCGTGGAATTCCGCTTCGTGTGGAACTGGGACCAAAAGATATTGCGGCAAATAAATGTGTGGTTGTCCGCAGAGATACCAGAGAGAAAATTGAGGTTTCCCTGGATGAGATCGAGACAAAGATTCCGGAACTGTTAGAGACCGTTCAGAAAGATATGTTTGCGCGTGCAAAGGCACATCGTGATGCACATATCTGGGATGCACATAATTACGAAGAATTTAAGGATATTGCAGAAAATAAACCGGGATTCATCCGTGGTATGTGGTGCGGAGATCAGGCATGTGAGGACAAGATCAAAGAAGATCTGGCAGTAACCTCACGCTGTATGCCGTTTAATGATCAGGAACAGATTTCAGATGTTTGTGTATGCTGTGGAAAACCGGCACATAAGCTGGTATATTGGGGCAAGGCATATTAAAAATCAGCCGGGATTATGGATTTCAAAGAGGGGGTTGGAGCCATGATTGAAAAGTATTTTAATGGTGTTATAGAACAGGTATATCACAGAATCGGAAACGCAGAAAAGAACATTGTTATGGCAAGCTATAACAATGACTTTTCTGTGTCCGGGCTGGAGAATAAAAAACGTTATCAGGAAGACGATAACGTTTTTTTTTGCCTGTTGTGAATTGCGATATGAAAAGTTATCCGGAGCATATGCACCTTTTTTAGATATTATCTGCGATATGTTCCGGCAATTTGTAAAGGGCGATTTTGATTCCTTTTTACGGGAATGCAAAACCTATGAACTGCACCGTTCGTTATTTCTTGGGTACTACGAAGACGGTGTCTGCAAAAGAGAAGAAGGGGTACTGTTAAACGAAGTAGAGTATGAGCAGCGGCGCATGACAGATGCAATCGTTGCCATGTTAAAGAAACTGACAGAATATCGTCCAATTCTGATTGTGATCAACCGGTTTCAGCTGGTGGGACGCAGTTCGATGGAACTTATTTACCGGCTTGTGACAGATCCTTCTTCTAAAATCGGAATTGTGCTGGGTGTAAACGAGATGCAGCCACGGCTGGATACGGCAAACGATGTGTGGGATGCGATTGTCGAAAAACTTGAAGACAGCAGCCAGATCTATCACATCGGAAGTTCCGGAAAGCACAGAGACCGGGAGAAGGCAGAGGATATTGCAGAGGATAAAAACTATGCACATATGCTCAGAAAAGTAGAAACGATTCTCAGTTTTCTGGATTGTGATCAGGCAAAATTTTACTTGCAGAAACTGGAGTACAAGCTTAAATTTGAGGATATTTTTATTGAGGAGGTAACGCTTCGGAATTTTTATCTTTTGTATACGCGCACAGCTATTATGCGGGCGGAACTTTCAAAAGCACTGGAGATGGTGGATTCTGCCATGCGCCTGCCATCGGTCCGGAAAGATTTGTTTTACCGCAGTGAGTGTGCTTTTTTAAAGGGAACCTGTCTGATGTATCAGGGAAAACTGCAGCAGGCTGAGATGTATGCGCAGTATGCAAAGGAAGAAGCCGAAAAAAGCGGGAACGAAAAACAGATATTTAAAGCAGAACTTTTATCGGTTATGGCGCGGATGTCCGGCTGGTATAATATCTTCTTCTGTGTTCAGGATATCCCGATTGATGAGGGATTGATTGAAAAACTGATGCAGAACAATTATCGGAACCATCTGGCACATATTTATATTTATGCGTATGATAACCGGCCGGAGATGGTTGCAAGGGCGTACCGCTCTGAGGCGTCTCTTTTGTATTTTAGTAAGGGTGTCGCGCTGGCAAAAGAAATCGGAAATGAACAGCTGGTATACGATGCATATCAGAAAAATATCATGCTTGCAGCGACCAATGGCATGAATGAGATCGCGATGCTGTATTCTGTGCGTACATATCAGTTCATGAAGTCCAGAGATGATATTTATGAGGCAGAATTTTATCCGGAATCGGCTATAATCTGAGTGCCATGGGAAAGAACCAGCTGGCGGAGAATTATTATAACCGCGCGATTGAGGTATTTTATCATCTGCGTCTTCCGGAGGATATCGCGGAAGTATTTTATAACCGCGCGCTGAACTATATCATGCAGGAGAAATATGCGAGGGCAGAACATGATCTGCTGATGGCTATGAAGGTGATTGAAAAATTACATCTGAACAGCCTGCGCGTATGTAATCTGTCAAAATTATACGGTTTGCTGGCACTTGTGAGCATTATGCAGCAGGATCGCTTCAACTGTGAGCGGTATTTATTGAACTGCAGACAGTTTTTAAATTATATCATTGAAAAAGAAAAAGATAATGAGAACGAAGAAATCATTCATGATTATGCAAAGTGTGATGACGACATGTTCTTATATATGTTTTCCACAGCGATGCTCAATCGTATGGACGGCAGACAGGAAGATGCACTGGCCGGTTTTGAACAGGCGGAGCGTTTTTTGCTGCAGGCAGAAGGAAACCAGTTTTTTAGTTACCGGTTGTTCCGAAAGGAGAGAATGACTCTTTTTGAAGAAATGGGACGCAGTGAGCGCTGCCAGATAGAACGCGCGACTCTTTTGCAGCATGAGGAGATCAATGCGCAGGCGGCACGGCTACTTCCAATGAATCTGTTGCAGGAGATCGATCTGGGAGAGCATCCGGAAACGTGTGCGGTGCAGGAAGAAGATATCGAATTGCTGATTAAACAGGAAGGACTTTTCCAGGATTATGCAACCTCCCGCAGACAGATGGAGTTTATTTCCACATGGCAGAAGCTGATTGATGTGAGCGGAAGCAATGTAGAGGCAATGGTACAGAATGCCTTTAATACATTCATGAATCATTTCAGTCTGGATTGTGCATTGTACATCTGTTACCATGAGGATGGGGCACATGTACTTTATAACGACACCAAGTGTGAAATGACACAGGAAGTGATCGAAGGAATCGGAAACACCATGCTGGAATATCCAGAGGGGTTTGCCGTGTCAAAAATCAGTGACAGTTTTTTGGAACATCAGGATACCATCGGATATTTTGGTGTGGATGATGTATGTTCCTTTGTGGCAGTACCGTTTATGAAAAACGGAAAGCTGACCAGTCTTTTGATTACGTATGTCAGTATGAAAGATAACTGGCATGGGTCCATCGAGCGCTATATGCTCAATGAGGATGATCTGAGAATTTATTCCCTGCTCTTTCGAGAGATGGAATATTCGATCAACCGGATGGAAGCCAATGATAAAATTTATATGATGAACCGGAAGCTGCAGGAAGCAGCTGTCACCGATCTGCTTACCGGAATCTATAACCGTGCCGGTATGTATGAGGAAATCCAGAAGATGATTGAGTGTTACAGTATGTCAAAAAAAGCACATCATGTTGCTGATGTTTATCGATCTGGACAACTTTAAACACTACAATGATACATTTGGACATGACGTCGGGGATCTGATTTTAAAGGAAATGGCAAAGATTTTCCAGAAGGCATCCAAAGGCAGAGGCTTTGTTGCGCGATATGGTGGAGATGAATTTATCATGATTTTAAATACGGATGATCATGAGATTTTGGAAAATATTGCAAAAGGAATTTACGAGAAGATCAATGCCACGCAGGGATTTCAGCAACAGATTGAAAAATATCTCGGACATGCAATTACGACAACGGAAAAATCAAGGATTACCTGTTCCATCGGAATTGCAAGCGCAGGGGATGTGAGAAAAGAGGAAGATATTAATGAATTAATCCGTAGCGCAGATGAGATTTTATATAAAGTCAAAACAGGGGAAAAAGGACACTACGCATTTTTATGAAAATTCAATTACCAGAACACGTAAAGCAAATAATACACAGACTCCAGCAGGAGGGGTATGATGCCTATGCTGTAGGGGGATGCGTCAGGGATACCCTTTTGGGGCGCTGTCCGCAGGATTGGGATATCACAACTTCGGCCAGACCACAGGTGGTCAAATCCCTGTTTTCCCATACGATTGATACGGGCATTGCCCATGGGACCGTTACAGTTATGCTCGATCATACAGGGTATGAAGTGACCACCTACCGGATTGACGGGGAGTATGAAGATGCCAGACATCCGAAAACTGTGACTTTTACGGGAAATCTGGTAGAGGATTTGAAACGCCGGGATTTTACGATCAATGCCATGGCGTATAACGATACGGCTGGGCTGGTGGATGCGTTTGATGGAATTGGAGATCTCAAACGAAAAGTGATCCGGTGTGTGGGAGTGGCACATGACCGGTTTGGAGAAGATGCTCTAAGGATGCTGCGTGCCGTGCGATTTGCTGCACAGCTGGGCTTTACGATCGAGGAGAACACGCGGCAGGCAGTGGCAGATCTGGCAGAAAATCTGCAGAAAGTCAGTGCAGAGAGAATTCAGACCGAGATGGTAAAATTGCTGACTTCGGCACATCCACAGGAGATGCGCACCGTATATGAGCTGGGACTTCCAGGGTCTTTCTTCCTGAGTTTGACCGGATGATGGAAACACCGCAGATTACGAAACACCACTGCTACAGTGTGGGAGAGCATACCATTTGCGCTATGCAGGAAGTTCCGCAGGATAAAATATTACGGCTTACCATGCTGCTTCATGATGTGGCAAAACCGGTGTGTGTTACTACGGATGAAAATGGTCAGAATCATTTCAAGGGACATCCGGCAGAGGGCGCAGAAATGGCGCGTCTTATCTTACGGCGTCTGAAGTTTGACAATGATACGACAAAACGTGTCTGTCTGCTTGTGCGCTACCATGATGACCGTCCGACAGTGACGCCGCGCAACGTGCGCCGTGCCATCAGTCGGATCGGGGTCGAAAATATGGAGGCACTTTTTGCAGTAAAGCGTGCGGATACACTGGCACAGAGTATGTATGAAAGACAAAAGAAACTTGCCTATATTGATGCCTACGAAGAAACATATCGCAAGATTATAAAAGAGGGGCAGTGTGTGCAGAAAAAAGATCTTGCCATAAATGGCAGGGATCTGATTGCACAGGGAATGCACACAGGAAAAGAAATGGGCGAAGTGTTGCAGAGCCTGTATGAGCGGGTTTTAGATGACCCACAACTGAATAAAAAAGAGACGCTGCTTGCACTGGCACTGCAATTGCAGCAGACAAAACAGGAATAAATAAGACACCCTTTCCATATGATGAAAATAGATTCAAGTCATGTGGGAGGGGTTTCATTTTGTATTATCAGCCGGAAGCAATGTTGGAGCAATATGACATAGAAATAAAACAGATCACGAAAGGCAGAGGTGTGTTTTGCTGTGAGACGGATCAGGGGAAAAAAGTACTTGCACCGTTTCGGGGATCTGCAGAACGCGCAAAATTTGTGCGCGAAATATTATGCAGCATGCAGGAAAAGGGATATCCGGTGGAACAGGTCAGTCTGACAAAAGACGGGCAGTGTGTGGTAACGGATGAAAGTGGCATGCGTTTCTGGCTGAAAGATCTGGTAGAGGGAAATGAATGCCAGACAGGTCGGGAGAAAGATGTAGCTGCCGGTGCCCAGGCGCTGGCAGGGTTTCATTGCTGTGTTTCATCCTGTGTTACGGAAATTCCGGATTTTATGAAAAATACAAAGAATGAACCGGAAGTGCTCTATTACCGGCATTACCGGGAACTGATCCTGGTAAAAAATTTTGTGCAGTCAAGAAAAACCCGAAACGAGTTTGAGCGGTCATTCTGGGAACAGTATACGCATTATATCGCACAGGCGAAAGAAGCGGTCGGGATGCTGCAGGAGCGAAAAGACCAGGGGAGAACCAGGGGGTTTTGTCACGGGGATTGTAACCAGCATAATATGCTTCGTACAGCACAGGGGGTCCGGCTCGTAAATTATGAAAATCTGTTTTACGGAGAACAGATGGTGGATCTGGCAAACTATCTGCGTAAGATTCTGGAAAAAAACAGTTGGAGTACGGACATGGGAAAACATATTCTGGAAGCCTATGAAAAGCAGAGAAAATTGTGCAAGGAAGAAAAACAGCTGCTGCATGTGCTGCTTCTGTTTCCAGAGAAATTCTGGAAAGTATCCAATCACTACAGTAACTCACATAAAGCATGGGTATCCGGCAGAGATATTGAAAAATTAAACCGGCTGATTGCAGCGGAGCCGGCAAGGGAACATTTTCTGGAAAATTTGTTTTCTTTTCTGTGAAGAATGAGCTATACTAAGGATATGAGAAGAGACAGAATTAAAAAAACAATTACATATTTGAGTCTGCTTTTTTGGCTGTGTCTGCTTGTGGCATGTGGACAGCAGGAGGAGACGACAGATGACGGAGTTACCTATTTTCATCATTCCATCGCAGACCGGAATACACAGGAAACACAGGAGAATTCCACGGAAACGGAAAAGTCCGAAGAGTTTCTGCTGACCGCAGTCGATCAGATTCAGGAAAGTCTCCAGCTGTACCGGTATGCGGATGGAATGGAATACCGGTATTATTACGGAACAGGCACCCGTTTTTATGACAAATACGGAAACCGGACACCTGTGACAAGTTTTGAACCCGGTCTGCTTGTGACCATCGGGGATGTAGACAGCGAAGGAATCCTCACGGAAGCCCGGATTTCGGATCAGGCATGGGTATACGACAATATCACCCGGTTTTCGGTAAATCCGGATCTGGACATGCTAAAGATCGGAGATGGAAAATATCGCTATACGGATGACACGATTGTGTTTTCCGGAGATAAAAGAATCCAGATGACGGATTTGTCGGATGGGGATACGTTAAGCGTTGTCGGCAGGGATAAAAACATTCTTGCGGTGCGTGTGACAACCGCACAGGGAACGCTTGCACTGTCCAACACCAAACTGTTTGAAGAAAGTTTTTTGCAGCTGGGCACAAAGATTTTTGCGGAAATTACACCGGATATGGAGATTCAGGTGCCGGAAGGAACCTATGAACTTCGCGTAGCCAATGACGGATGGGGCGGCAGTACGGAAGTGACGATTACGCGTGGCGAGACTACAAATGTGGATCTTGACACCTTAAAAGGCGAAGGACCGACTTACGGAAAGGTGCAGTTTGTCATCGATGCAAAAGATGCGGTGCTGTCAATTGACGGAAAAGAAACGGACTATGAGAAGCCGGTGAAATTAACCTATGGAAGCCATACAATTACGGTATATTCTTCGGATTATGATACCTGGAAGCGGAACTTATATGTCAACTCGGAGAAATCGACAATTGTTATCAATCTCGCGGATGAAGATTCCAGTGAAACAGGAAACAGCCAGAGCAGCTCAGAAAGCAGCAGCCAGAGCAGCTCAGAAAGCAGCAGCCAGAGCAGCTCACAGGGGAGCAGTCAGAGCAGTTCAGAAAGCAGCAGTCAGAGCGAGTACAAGAACCGGCAGGAAGAGCTTGATACACTCAAGGATCTGATTTCCAGTATGACATCCTCCAGTTCGCTTGTGTCAAAATGACGGTTTTTCGGACAGAATTTTGGTTGTTTTTAAGTGCCCAAAAGCCCGAAAATATCGCATTTTTCCTTGACAAAAGGATGGAAAACAAGTATAAATAGATTTGTAAGTAATTTGAGAGAAGGAACTCGAATTATATAATATAGGAATCCATAGGAGGAATTTTAACATGAACAAAGCAGAGTTAGTTGCAGCAGTAGCTGAGAAGGCAGAGATTTCAAAGAAAGACGCTGAAGCAGCAGTTAAGGCATTCACAGATGTTGTTGCTGAGGAGCTGAAGAAGGGTGAGAAGATCCAGTTAGTTGGATTTGGTACTTTCGAGGTTTCTGAGAGAGCAGCAAGAGTTGGAAGAAACCCACAGACAAAGCAGGAAATCACAATCCCAGCTTCTAAGGCACCGAAGTTTAAAGCAGGTAAGGCTTTAAAGGATTCCCTGAACTAATTCTGGTGGAATATGTGGGAGAGCGTCATTGGACGCTCTCTTTTCTGTTATAAGGAGAAATAATATGAGATTAGATAAATTTTTAAAAGTATCACGCCTGATCAAGCGAAGAACGGTCGCCAATGAAGCCTGTGATGCAGGACGTGTTATGGTAAACGGAAAACCTGCCAAGGCATCCACCAATGTAAAAGTCGGAGACGAAATAGAAATTCTGTTTGGACAGAAATCCGTAAAAGTGCGTGTTACGGATATTCAGGATACGACCAAAAAAGAACAGGCGAAAGATCTGTTTGAATACATATCCTAGAAGTGTGGCGCATACTCTTTAACAGGAGGGCGCTTGTATGGAAGAAAGAGGACAGTCAAACAGCACAGGGCAGCATAAGCTGATCCTGCAGAACCGGAAAAGCGGAAGTTTTACCGGTGTAACGGATGTTGTAAATTTTGATGCAAATGAGATTATCCTTGACACAGAACTCGGACGGTTGACGATTAAGGGAAAAGAACTTCACGTAAACCGGCTGGACCTGCAGAAAAAAGAAGTGGAAATTGATGGAACCGTGGATATGCTTCAATATTCCGGAACACCTGGCCGGGGTGTCTTTGGAAAGTGGTTCGGTTAAGTGGAAGAGGGCAGGATTTTTGTACATTTTTTTCTGTTTGGGATGATAGCATTTGCGGCATATGACGGAATCCGTGTAGTTCGTAGAATTTTTCCGCATGGGATCTTTATGATTTCCTTAGAGGATCTGGTATACTGGCTGGTCATTTCGCTTTGTTTTTTTCTGCATCTCTGTCAGGTAAATAATGGAAAAATCCGGGGCTATGTACTCCTGGGAAGCCTTCTGGGAGCGTGGATTTATTACAGTTTCTGCAGTCGGTTTGTTATGCGGTATCTGACGGAAAAGATTCATTATCTGAAAAAGAGGTTGAAAAAGTTCCGGGAAATGACTACAATAAAGTTAAATAAGCTTCGTAAAAGAAAGAAGCCTGAAGAATCGGAGAAAGAACATGAGAAAAACTAAAAAGCGTCGCCGTGGAAGCGGTACTGCAGGAATCATGATCATTGTGCTTGCATTTTTGGTTGTCATGACGGTTCAGATCTGCAGGATACGTTCAAAAGATGCGGAATATGCGGCAAAAGAAAAAGAATTACAACAGCAGTATGAGGAAGAAACCGAGAGATCTACGGAGATAGATGATCTTGAGACGTATATGAAATCCTCACAATATATTGAAGATGTGGCAAAAAGCAAGCTTGGACTGACTTATAAGAATGAAATCATCTTCAAGGAAAAGAAGTAGAAAAGAAGAATCTGTCTGAACAGGTTCTTCTTTTTCTTTAATGCATTGATGGAAGATTTGAGCGAAAACTTTTTTGAAAACCACAGAAAATCTGACAGAATATGCGTCATTGTCTGTGTATACTTGTCCCTCGAAAACAATTTTTTGGAGGTGTATCATGCGTACAGGACAATGGAAAACAATGGGGATAGGATCGCTGATCGGAAAAATGATCTATGCAGTATTCGGGCTGGCGGCAAGTATGTTATGTATCATGGGATATTATCCGGTGGTGCCGGCATTTTACACGGCATGCTGTCTGGATAAAAAGAGAAATTTTCTGCTATACATAGGACTGGTTGTGGGAATGGCTGGTGCATGCCGGTGGCTGCGATTGTAAAATATCTGTTTATTCTTTTTGTACTGGGAATCGCAATCCGGTTTTATATATGGGCAAACAGACGCTGCAGCGGATGGACGGCAGGAATGATTGCGGGAATTACAACGATCGCGATGAATACATCGGGACTTCTGATTCTGAATATGGAGAAAAAGGCATTGATCCTTGGCATCAGCGAAGGTGTGATCGTGTTTGCACTGGCAGTATTGTTCCATTATGGAATCGGAATGGGCAGTCAGATTTTCTGGGAGAGACATAAGAACCGGGTGGAAGAGGAAGGCGTGGAAACGATGGTTGGAATGGATCCTCAGGGGCGGATTCATGCATTTGCAGAGGCAGTTGACGAGCTTTCCGTGGCATTTGCCGCGATGGACGGCAGGCAAAAGCCAAAACAGCAGGACCATCTGGATATTCTTGCCCAGGAGATTACCGGAAAGCTGTGTGCGGACTGCGATGGATGTGTCGTGTGTTTAGAGCAGCAGAAACCGGATTTCTGGATAAAAATCCGCCGGATGCTGCAGGCAGTTGCACAACACAGTACCAAAGAAGAAATTTTAAGTCAGAATTTTATGGAAGAGTGTCCGCGTTATTCCGGGATGGTGGAAGAGGCAATCTGGGCTTTTTCCCGTATGGAACTCAATGAGGCATGGTATCACCGCCTGCAGGAGAACCGCAAGGTAATCGCGGATCAGCTGGATGCGATGGCGGATGCTTTGCAGGACTGGGATCAGGGAATCCGGTGTATGGACCGGACAGAGCGTGTTCTGCTGGCAAAAATTGCGTTTGAGACAAGGGAACGGGGACTGGATGTAAAACAGATACATGTTTATGAGGACAAAGAAAAGCGGCGCATGGTGACCGCTTTGGTGGCAAGTAAGTGGGGAGGCGGAATTCCTGTTAAAAATTATCGAAAAGCGCTCGAGCGTGCTTCAGGCATGGCGGTCCGGCTGAAAGAGGATACCAGATCCATACTGACACAGGAACCGGTTATGATTACAGCGTATGAAGATACCTGCTTTTATGCATTATCCGGGGTTGCCTCGGAAAAAGAAGAGGGATCGAGTGTCAGTGGAGATAACTTTTCTCTGTTTTCGATGGAAAACGGGCATTATCATGTATGTGTCTCTGATGGTATGGGAAGCGGACCGTCTGCATTCCGGGAGAGCGATATGGTGGTAGAGCTGATGCAGAAATTTATGGAAGCAGGATTTCCTCAGGAGACGGCTATCCGCATGATGAATTCGGCAATGGTTCTGCAGGGAGATCGTGAGTCTTACTCTACACTGGATTTCATGGATCTGGATCTGTACAGTGGGCAGATGACGATTACCAAAATCGGTGCAGCAGCATCTTTTCTGAAACATAAAGACCGGGTGGAGTGCCTGCGGGCGTCCACACTTCCGGCGGGAGTCGATGCGTCCTGTACCGGGGATGTCATCCACAGAAAGCTCACACATGGGGATTTCCTTGTCATGGTTACGGATGGTGTGTTAGAATATCTACATGTGAAAAATCCGGAAGAAAAGCTCGCGGAAATGATAAAAGAGATAAAAACAGAGAACGCAGGTACTTTTGCTGAAAAGCTGATGGAACATGTGATGCTTTTTACAGGAGGACATGCGCTGGATGATATGACAATAGTGGTAAGCGGAATCTGGGAGAAATAATGATCGTACAGGTAGAAAAATTTATGAGAAAGTGGAATATGGTGCCGGAGGGAGGCAGGGTACTCATTGGAGTGTCCGGCGGTGCGGACTCTGTCTGTCTGTGCCTGATTCTGTATGAACTTTCCACGAAAATGAATTTTTCACTTGAGGTTATCCACGTGGAGCATGGAATTCGTGGAGAAGAGAGTAAACATGATGCGGTGTTTGTGGAACAGCTCTGTAAACAACGGGGGATTGTCTGTCATATCCGGAATGTTGATGTTCCACGTTATGCCAAAATACATCATCTGGGAGAAGAAGAGGCGGCACGAATTCTGCGATATCAGGTGTTTGCGGATGCAGCCGGGCAGGACAGAAACGTCCGGATCGCACTGGCGCATCATATGGAAGACAATGCGGAGACCATGCTGTTTCAGCTGATCCGGGGAAGCGGACTGGATGGACTGTGCGGGATGCGTCCACAGCGGACAGGAACAAACGGGGAAATCTATATCCGTCCCTTTTTGCAGTGCAGCAGGGAACAGATCGAACAATTTCTGGAGGAGCGGGGGCAGGGGTATTGTACGGACAGTACCAATGCCAACGAGTCCTACAGCAGAAACCGGATGCGAAAGAGGGTGCTTCCGGAACTGATACAGATGAATCCGCAGGCGGTACAGCATATGCAGACGGCGATGGAACAGCTGCAGCAGGTAAGAGATTATCTGGAAGAAGAGACGGTTTCCCTGGAGAAAAAATTTATTTCCGGGGAGAGGAAAAATGTGAAACTGGATACGGACGGGCTGGCAGAGCTTTCGCAGGCTGTCCGGATGCGGCTGATCCGCAAAGCTGTCTGGAAAGCTGCCGGGGCATGCAAAGATATTACGGCGGCACATTTGCAGGCAGTGGCGGACCTTCTGGAAAAACAGACCGGAAGATATGTAAAACTGCCCTATGGGCTGACCGCCACAAGAGTTTACAATGTGATCGAAATCATGGGAAAAAGAAAGGAAACGGAAAAGATCTGTCTGCCGATAGATACGGACCGGCTGCCGGAAAATCTGCTGGCCGGTGAATGGAAATTTTCGTTTAAAAAGTTTCTGTATGATGGGAATACCGATAAAATTCCACGAAAAATGTATACGAAATGGTTTGATTATGATAAGATAAAAGATAGTTTAGCTATACGTAACCGCCGAAAAGGAGACTATTTTGTGCTGGATGCGGCAGGACATCACAAGAAGCTGGAGGATTATTTCGTCAATGAAAAGATTCCGGCATCGCATAGAGATGAGCAGCTGCTTCTGGCCGGGGAGGATGAAATCTTCTGGATTGTCGGAGGGCGTATGGCATATGGCACAGGGATTTCCGATGCAACCCGATGGGTGCTGGAGATCACTGCCAGTAATAGCAGCCATTGAAGGAGGATAAGAGGATGGATTACAGTAAGAAACATGAGATATCGGTATATCTGACCGAGGAACAGTTAAATCAGCGGATTGCAGAGATCGGTGCACAGATCACGGAACGTTTCAAAGGCGAGTCGGTTTATCTGGTCTGTATCCTGAAAGGATCTATCTTTTTCACAACAGAACTTGCAAAGCGGATTGCGCTGCCAATGACGATCGATTTTATATCAGCATCCAGTTATGGAGCACAGACCCATTCTTCCGGTGTCGTAAATATCAAGAAGGATCTTGAACAGTCGATTGAAGGAGAGAACGTGATCGTTGTGGAAGATATTGTGGATTCCGGAAATACATTAAGCCGGCTGATGCAGCTGTTTGAGAGTCGTAATCCAAAAACTCTTACGATCTGTACGCTGCTGGATAAACCGGATCGCCGGGTGGTAGAAAACCTGCAGGTGGATTATACCGGATTTGTGATACCGGATAAGTTCGTAGTCGGATTTGGTCTTGATTACGATCAGAGATACCGTAATCTTCCGTATATTGGATTCGTGGAAGATGCGGATTAAAAAAAGGAGAGTAGTACATTGAATACAAAGAACAGACCCCGATTTGGAGGATTTGGTGTCTATGCGATGCTGATCCTGCTTGTGATTATTTTGTGGTATACATTTACCAACAACAGTACAACCAGTGATTTCACACAGAATAATCTCTGGAAAGCCATCAGTGAGGAAAAGGTTGTCAGTATCAGGGTAGAGCAGAACCGTGAAGTACCGACCGGTTATCTGAATATCAAACTGAAAGATGGTTCTACGGAACGGATGTATACCTCAGATGTGAACGAGATCCAGAAAGAATTAAAAGAAAAGGATTTTACCCAGTTTGTTGTGGATGATGTGCCGTCAGAGAGCTGGATTATGACACTTCTGCCATATCTTCTTATTTTTGGTGCCATCTTCATTCTGTTTATGATTATGAGCAACAATGCGGCAGCAAACAACAGCGGCGGCAAAATGATGAATTTTGGAAAAAGCCGTGCAAAGCTTTCCACCGAGGAAGATAACCATATGACATTTGAGAATGTCGCCGGTCTGAAAGAAGAAAAAGAAGAACTTGAGGAACTGGTGGACTTTCTGCGTGCACCAAAGAAGTATACAAACCTTGGTGCACGTATTCCGAAAGGTGTGCTCTTAGTCGGACCTCCGGGAACCGGTAAGACACTTCTGGCAAAAGCCGTTGCAGGCGAGGCCGGAGTACCGTTCTTTAGTATTTCCGGTTCCGATTTCGTAGAAATGTTTGTCGGTGTCGGAGCTTCGCGTGTCCGTGATCTGTTTGAGGATGCCAAGAAAAATGCACCGTGTATCGTATTTATCGATGAGATTGATGCTGTGGCCAGACGCCGTGGTACAGGTATGGGAGGCGGTCATGATGAGCGCGAACAGACCTTAAACCAGATGCTTGTTGAGATGGATGGATTTGGTGTTAATCAGGGAATTATCGTGATGGCAGCAACCAACCGTGTGGATATTCTTGATCCGGCGATCATGCGTCCGGGACGTTTTGACCGAAAGATTGTAGTCGGAAGACCGGATGTGGCAGGCCGTGAAGAAATTCTTCAGGTTCATGCAAAGAACAAGCCGCTGGGAGATGACGTTGATTTAAAACAGATCGCACAGACGACTGCGGGATTTACAGGAGCAGATCTGGAGAATCTGCTGAATGAGGCTGCCATTCTTGCAGCAAAAGAAAGCCGGGCATATATTCAGCAGGCAGATATCCAGAAAGCATTTATCAAAGTGGGAATCGGTGCGGAGAAACACAGCCGCGTGATTTCCGAAAAAGAAAGAAAATTACAGCATATCATGAATCCGGACATGCCTTCTGTTTCATCTTCTGCCGGATGTGGGACCGGTGCATACGGTATCCATTATCCCAACCGGTGCCGGGGCTGCGGGTTATACCATGCCGCTTCCGGAGAAGGATGAGATGTTTAACTCCAGGGGACGTATGCTGCAGGAGATCGTGGTAGATCTCGGAGGACGTGTTGCAGAGGAACTGGTATTTGATGATATTACACAGGTGCCTCCCAGGATATCAACAGGCCACCAAGATGGCGCGCGATATGGTGACACGGTATGGAATGTCCGAGAATATCGGCCTGATCTGCTACAAAGATGATGACGATGAAGTATTTATCGGACGTGATCTGGCACATGCACACAGCTACAGTGAGGGAATTGCCTCTGCCATTGATGTGGAAGTAAAGCGTATCATTGATGAGTCTTATGAGAAGGCAAAAACAATCATTGCCGAGCATCGGGATGTGCTTGACCGCTGTGCAGCACTTCTTCTGGAGAAAGAAAAGATTACACGCGAAGAGTTTGAAGCATTATTTGAAGCATAAAAGATCTGGATGGTCAAAATGACAGAAAAAGGCTCTGCCGGGAAAAACTTTCCGGCAGAGCCTTTTTCCTGTATACATAGTGCACAAAAACGATGTCAAACTTTTGTGAAGTTTGTGCACACTTCTGTGTAGATCCATGGTACTATAATCACTGTAAAAACCCCCCAATACATTATATATAGTTTTTTGCTATAACCCCATACGTAAAAAATCCTTCTCCTAAAAAAGGCAGCGTTCGTTAGCTTG
>ENA-OQHY01000069-OQHY01000069.1-human-gut-metagenome-genome-assembly--contig:-NODE-69-length-54130-cov-9.360424_pt1 | contig 54130 bp, 43 predicted proteins | sample MGYA00242570_ERZ504733 | MGnify/ENA primary metagenome ERZ504733 (study PRJEB26092, sample SAMD00036219) | human gut metagenome | host: Homo sapiens | study: EMG produced TPA metagenomics assembly of... | reverse complement strand
TTCTTATAAACAGTAACAAGGCAGAGAAGAAAGGCAATCGCACTTTACTCTGCCTTTCATTTATAGTAAAATTATAATACTGTAAAAAGAATCAGTTAACAGTAATTAATAGTTACTGTTCACTCCCGTGTCAATCACTCCGCTGATTGACACGGAGGATGCATGTTTTGGCTTGAATGCATCTCGCCCCATCGCCAAAGGCGATTTAAAATGGCGAGATGCGTTGCTGGTCGCACATCGTGTGAACAGTAACGTAAAAAAGGAAAGGTGAAAATAATGGATATTAAAGAAAAGATTCATGCAACAACAGAAGAATTGTTAAGTAATATGGAAAGACTTGTAGCGATAGATTCACAGCTTGGAACACCGGCAGAAGGAATGCCATTTGGAGAGGGACCGGCAAAGGTTCTTCACGAAGCACTGCAGATTGCAGATGAACTCGGATTCAAGACAGTGAACCTGGATAACTACTGTGGATATGCAGAGATGGGAGAAGGCGAAGAGATCGTTGGTATCGCAGGACATCTGGATATCGTACCGGCAGGCGGTGATTGGACATATGATCCATTCAAGCTGACAAGAGAAGGAGATTACGTTTACGGACGTGGAACAACAGATGATAAAGGACCTGTTATGGAAGCACTTTATGCGATGAAGCTTCTTCGTGATTCAGGTGTGAAGCTTAACAAGAGAGTTCGTCTGATCATGGGATGTAATGAGGAAAATGGTTCCAGATGTATGGAGCATTATAATGAAGTGGCAGAAGAGTTATCTTGTGGATTTACACCGGATGCAAGTTACCCATGTATTCACGGAGAGAAAGGTATGCTTGGCATGCTGGCAACTTCTAAGAATACAAAGATTATTTCTATCAATGGTGGATTTGTATTCAATGCCGTATGTGATGCATGTACAGCAGAGATTCCGGCAGAAGAAGGACTGAAAGACAGACTGGAAGCTGCTTTCGCAGAGACAAAGCTTCAGGAATACAAAGTAACAGAAGAAGACGGAAAGATCAGTATTTATGCAAAGGGAGTATCTGCACATGCAAGTACACCGGCATTTGGAGTTAACGCTGCAGGTGTTATCTTTGATTGTCTTGCAAAAGCCGGATTTGAAGATGATTTCGTAGAATTCTATAACTCACACATTGGTACAGCGTGTGACGGATCAGGAATCGGTCTGAAATGTGCAGATGAGTTTGGAGAGCTTACATTCTGTAACGGAATCGTTAAGACAGAAGACGGTGTGATCTCCGCTACGATCGATATCAGATTCCCGGTAACATACTCTGTAGAAGATATGGTTAAGATGTGCGAAGGAAAGCTTGAAGACGAGAACGGACGCATTGAGATCCACACAACTACAAAACCATTGTTCTTCCCGAAAGAGTCTCCACTTGTAGAGGCACTGTACAAAGCTTATACAGATGTAACAGGAGATACAGAGAACAAACCGTTAGTAATCGGTGGTGGAACTTATGCGAAGTCCTTAAAGAACATCATCGCATTCGGACCGGAGAAACCGGGCGTAGATTACCGCATTCACGGTGCAGACGAGTATACACTCGTGTCAGAGGTTGAAGAAGCAGTTCATGTTTATATGGAAGCAATCAAGAACCTGCTTGCAATCTAATCAGAACAGTTCATGTAGAAAAAACGACCATTTATGAAAGCAGACCTTAACGGTCTGCTTTTTGTGTTATGATAATTTCATTAAAAAGATACTTGTGATATACAAAATGCAAAAAAACACAGGTACTGTGACAGTAACCAAATAATAGTTATCATATTATGGAGTAAAAGGTAGGTTTTGAAATGAATTTGAAATATGAAAAGCTGATCGGAAAAATGACACTGGCAGAGAAAGCAATTATGATGTCAGGAAAGAACACATGGGAGACAGTTGATTTTGAAAAATATGGGATTCCGTCTATGGCAATGTCCGATGGACCTCACGGGCTGAGAAGACAGGCAGGAGCAGGAGACCATTTGGGATTGAATGCCAGTCTTCCGGCGACGTGTTTTCCGACAGCAGCAGGAGTGGCAAACAGCTGGGACGAAGCACTTGGAGAAGAAATTGGAGAAGCACTTGCAGAAGAGGCAGTGACGATGGGTGTCAATGTGATCCTTGGACCGGGACTTAATATTAAGAGAAGTCCTCTGTGCGGAAGAAACTTCGAGTATTTTTCAGAGGATCCATATCATGCAGGAAAAATGGCGGCGGCATATGTTCGTGGAATCCAAAGTAAGGGAATTGCAGCCTGCCCGAAACATTTTGCAGCAAACAGTCAGGAGTTGCGCCGTATGGCGAACGATTCTGTCGTAGACGAAAGAACGTTCCGTGAGATTTATACAACAGGATTCGAAATTGCAATCAAGGAAGGTAAATCAAAGTCCATCATGTCTTCCTATAATGAAGTAAATGGAGTCTATGCAAATGAAAACAGTCATATGCTGCAGGAAATCCTGGTAGATGAGTGGGGCTTTGATGGTTTTGTTGTATCTGACTGGGGCGGAAGTAATGATCATGCACTTGGTGTGAAGAACGGAAGCCATTTGGAAATGCCGGGAACAGGAAAATCAGGTATGTATGATATTATTCATGCAGTTGAGAACGGTGATCTTGATGAAGCAGTATTAGATCAGAGACTGGATGAACTTTTAAATGTGATTTTCTCAACACATCAGGCAACAGAAGACGCAAAGGGAAAAACATTTGATGTGGAAGCGCATCATAACCTGGCAAGAAAAGCGGCAGAGGAAAGTATTGTCCTCCTGAAAATGAGGATCAGATCCTTCCGTTGAAACCGGGAACGAAAGTTGCAGTGATCGGTGATTTTGCAAAGACACCAAGATATCAGGGCGCAGGATCATCACTTGTAAACCCGGCAAAACAGCCGGAAGCAATCCTTGATGTGATTGGATCAACAGATCTGGATGTTGTTGCATATGAGCAGGGATATATCCGTAACAGAAAACCGAACCAAAAGCTGACAAAGGCAGCAGTAGAACTTGCAAAGAAGGCGGATATCGTACTTTTCTTCGGAGGACTTGATGAAATCAGCGAATCCGAAGGACTTGACCGTACACATATGTCCATGCCTGCCGCACAGGAGACATTACTTAATGAACTTACAACAGTAAATAAGAATATAATCGTAGTTCTTTCAGCCGGATCAGCGATCGAGATGCCATGGTATCCATATGTAAAAGGAATCGTACATGGTTATCTTGGCGGACAGGCAGGCGCGTCAGCAATGTTGAACGTTCTGACAGGAAAGGTGAATCCATCCGGTAAGTTAAATGAGACTTACCCGATCCATTACGAGGATACGCCAGCGTATGCATATTATCCAAGTAAAGAAAGAAGCAGTGAGTACAGGGAGTCTCTTTATGTCGGATACCGTTATTACACAACTGTTGGAAAATCAACATGTTTCCCATTCGGTTATGGATTGAGCTATACAACCTTTGAATATAAAGATTTGAAAATAGATACAGAAGGTGTGACATTTACAATTAAGAATACAGGCAATGTGTCAGGAACAGAGATTGCACAGATGTATGTTGGAAAATCTTCCGAGACTGTCTTTCGACCGGTTCGCGAGCTGAAAGGATTCAAAAGAGTAGAGCTTCAGCCAGGAGAAGAAAAGGAAGTAAGAATCGGATTCGATGATAAGACATTCCGTTTTTATGATACAAGAACAGACAGCTGGGAGATTGAAAGCGGTACTTATCAGATCATGATCGGTGAAAATGCGCAGCAGATGGTGCTGGAAGGCACTTTAGACGTAAAGGCACTGTTGAAAACGGCGGATACAAGAAAGAAGAACTGCCGGAATATTTCAACGGCAAGATTAAAGACATTTCAGACGAAAAATTCCGTATTCTGTATGGAAGAGAGATTCCGGATGGAAGCTGGAGCGGTGAGATCCGAATGAATGATGCAGTTTGTCAGTTGTATTACGGAAAAGGGATTCTTGGAAAACTGCTCTGTGCAATCCTGAAATTACTTCTGAAAATCAGTAACTGGAAGGGAAAGCCGAACCTGAACGTCTTATTCAACTACAATATGCCAATTCGTGGATATGCGAAAATGACAGGTGGTATTGTGACGATGAAAATGGCAGAGGCATTGACAGAGATGGCAAACGGACATCGTATCAAAGGAACAGCACATCTGATCAAAGCGGCAATCAACAGAGAATAGGCAATATAGACAAAAATGAAATATACAAATTGTTAAATATGCCAAATAGAATTGCAGGTTATGAAAAAAATGAACCATTTATGTGAAAAAAGGCATGAGAGAAAAATGTATGTTAACATAAGGCCATCAACAAAAGGAGGAAACATTATGACAAACTTTTTAGTAAACTTATTGTCCCCAGTGTTTAGCAGTCTGGGAGTAAGTGTTGCAGACCTGACGTCATATATTGAACGACTGAGTGGTTATATTATTGCAATTCTTGTTGCATTAGTTGCAATGATCGTAGTAATGGTTGCAGCACATAAAGCGAAAAAGGGAGTTCGCCACGTGATCCGCTGGCAGGCAGGAATTGCATTTGTAGCTATCGTGGCAGTACTTGTAAACGTGATCTGTTATGGTCCGATGTACAACAACGTATCAAGCATTTTAAATGCGAAGAAAGTAGAGCTTGCGAAGGAAACAACAGAGCAGAGCCGTGAAACAATTCAGAAAGTCGGAGAAGAAGGAATGGTTCTTCTGAAGAACAAAGGAATCTTACCACTTGCTTCTGATACAAAGAAACTGAATGTATTTGGCTGGGATTCAACAAATCCGTTATATGGCGGAACGGGATCAGGATCTTCTGATTCTTCTACAGCAATCAGTATCTTACAGTCTTTAAAAGATGCCGGATATGAAACAAACGAATCTCTGACAAAGATGTACACAGATTACAGAGAAGACCGTCCGACAATCGCTATGGCTGAGCAGGACTGGACATTACCGGAGCCAACAAAAGAATATTATACAGACAGCCTTATGAACGAAGCAAAAGAATTCTCTGATACAGCTGTTGTAGTAATCGGACGTTCCGGTGGAGAAGGTGCAGACCTTCCGACAGATATGAAATCAGTGATCGACGGAAGCTACAAGAAGCTGGCAGAAACGGTGTCAGTCACACCGGAAAATTACGGATATGTAAAAGGAAGTTACACAAACAACGGTGATTACGATGACTTTGATGAAGGCGAAAGCTATCTTGAACTGTCTAACACAGAAGAAGATATGTTAGATACAGTCTGCTCTCAGTTTGAAAATGTTATCGTGGTTGTAAATGCAAACAATGCGATGGAACTTGACTGGGTTGATAAGTATGAGCAGATCGGTGCTGTTATCTATGCACCGGGAGCAGGAGCAACAGGATTCGAGGCACTTGGAGAGATTATCAACGGATCTGTGAATCCATCAGGAAAGACAGTAGATACATTTGTAAAAGATCTTCAGCAGACACCGTACTACAACAACATCGGTCTGAATGCTTACACAAATGTAGATGACCTGAAAAATCAGATTGCCAAAAATGATGCAGCTTACGAAGGAAGTATGGGATTTGTAAACTATGCAGAAGGAATCTATGTAGGTTATAAATTCTATGAGACAGCAGCAGAAGAAGGACTGATCCAGTATGAAGATACAGTACAGTATCCATTTGGATATGGTCTGAGCTATACAACATTTGAAAAGACAATTGAGAATTTTAAAGACAATGGTGACACAGTAACATTTGATGTGACAGTGAAAAACACAGGAGATGTTGCAGGTAAAGATGTCATCGAACTCTATTACACAGCACCATACACAAACGGTGGGATTGAAAAAGCAGCTGCGAATCTGATCGCATTTGAGAAAACAGAAACTCTTGATCCGGGAGCAGCAGAGACAAAATCAATCACTATTAACAAAGAGGATATGGCATCCTATGATTCTGAAGGAATCAAGATTTCCGGTGGTGGATATATCTTAGAGGCCGGAGAATACACAATCTCTCTTCGTTCCGATTCACACACTGTTTTGGCAGAAGAGAAATTTACAGTAGACAGTGATATTGACTACAGTAAAGACGGACGTTCTTCCGACGAAACTGTAGCAACAAACCAGTTTGAAGATTACTCACGCGGTGATTTCGAACAACTTTCAAGAGCAAACGGATTTGCAAATTATGAATCTGCTTGTGGAAAGTTAAGTGAAGATGCTTATGTAATGAGCGACGAGACAAGAAAAGCAGTAGAAGAAAACGTATTTGGAATCTATGACGGTACAAAATACAATGATGATTCCGACGAGATGCCGAAGATGGAGCAGGATAACGGACTTCAGCTTGCAGACCTTACAGGAAAATCATATGATGACGAAGATTGGGATAAACTGTTAGATCAGTTAAGCTTCGAGGATATGTCAACACTTATCAATGTAGGTGGATGGCAGACAGCAGAAATCCAGTCTGTAGGAAAGATTGCAACATCTGATTGTGACGGACCGGCAGGACTGAATAACTTTATTACAAAGACATACGGAACAGCTTATCCGTCAGAAGTACTGATCGCTCAGACATGGAATAAAGATCTGGCAAAAGAAGTCGGAGATTCTATGGGTCAGGAATATGTTGACGCAGATAACTTCGGATGGTATGGACCGGCAATGAATATCCACAGATCTGCATTTGCAGGACGTAACTTCGAGTACTATTCAGAAGACGGCGTATTATCCGGATACATGGCAGCGAATGAGATGAATGGAGCTGCAGTGAAAGGTGTATATCCTTATATCAAACATTTTGCATTAAATGATCAGGAAACAAATCGTTGTTCCTTCCTTCTGACATTTGCTTCTGAGCAGACAATCCGTGAAGGATACCTGAAAGCATTCGAACTTGCAGTGAAAGGATTTGAAGGAAATGCAATAGCAGCAATGTCATCCTTTAACTGGATTGGTACAGTTCCAAGCTGTGCAAATAACGGACTTCTGAATAACGTTCTCCGTGGAGAATGGGGATTCGTTGGAATGGTAGAGACAGATTACGACGGTTCTTATGGATATATGATCACAGATCACTGTATCAGAAACGGGAATGACCTGATGCTTGGATTCAACAGTGCTGAGTCTAACAAGCTTACAGATGAGAGTGCAACAGCAGTACTCGCGATGAGACAGGCATGTAAGAACATTCTCTACACTGTAGCAAACAGCGGATACTATGCAGATGGTAACCCGGCTGCAGGTATGAGCAATATGACAAAACTTTTCGTAACAGTAGACGTAATTCTGGCAGTTCTCTTAATTGTAGCAGATGCGATCATGATCGTGCGTTTCAGAAAAGTAAAAGAAAAAATGTAAGATAACGCAGAAAGCGTAATATATGAAAACTATGAAAGACAGGATTGGACAGCAAAAAACAGGCCAATCCTGTTTTCGTTATGATAACATAATCGCCTCTGAACAGTTATATAAAGCGTAGCAACGACTTGAGATAGATAAAAAAATCCTTTATTATATATAGAAAGATAGTAGGAGGAGGATTCAAATGATCAAAATTGCGATTGTAGAAGATGAAGCAATGTATGCAAAACAGCTGGAAGAATTTCTGCATCAATACGAGGCAGAGAATCAAGAAGCGTTCGAGATAACCATTTATTCCGATGGAGATCAGATTGTCAATAAATACAAATCTCAGTTCGACATTATCCTTATGGATGTCGAGATGAAATTCATGGATGGAATGTCAGCTGCGGAAGAAATCCGTAAAATGGACAGTGAAGTTGTAATCATTTTTATTACAAACATGGCACAGTATGCAATTAGAGGTTATGCGGTAGATGCGTTGGATTATGTGTTGAAACCAGTTTCTTATTTTGCGTTCTCCCAGAGATTGAATCGCGCGATCGAACGTATGAAAAAGCGAGAAGCAAAGGTGATTATGGTAAATATAAAAGGCGGTATGGTGCGTATTAATATCGCAAATATTTACTATATTGAAAGTCAGGGACATACGTTGATCCTTCATACGATCCTTGGGGATTATGAAACCACAGGGAAAATGAAAGAGATGGATGAAAAGCTTTCTGGGATGAACTTCTGCAGAGGAAATAAAGGATATCTGATTAATCTGCAGCACGTAGACCGAATTCAGGACAACTGTGCGGTGGTAAAAGGTGAAGAACTGGTGTTGAGTCGTGCACGTAAAAAGGAATTTATGGAAGCTTTGACAAGATATTGGGGAGAGGTGATAAAATGATCGATCATTTGATGCCGGATATCCCGAGACTTTACTCGGCAATTGCAGAGTGGCTTGCATGCATGATATTTATCCTGCCATTTAAAAAGAGATTTTCAAAAATAAAGACAGGTGTGATCATGGCGGTGATGCTTGTTGTACAGAGCGGATTCATGGTTGTGACGGAAGATGTCAGATTGTTTTTCTGGATTCCCTGCATGATCGTAGCAGTATTCCTTATGCTGTTTTTCATTTATGTATCCTGTGCGATCGAAATAACAGACGCAGTATATTTTGTGCTGATCGCATTTGTTGTGGCAGAATTCATGGCATCGATCGAATGGCAGGTTGCTTGTTACTTTAGGATAGCGCAATCAGGAGTATGGTGGAAAGAATGGTCAGCTCTTATCCTTGGATATGGAATGATCAGCGTGATCTTGTTCAAGATCTTGCATGTACATTTCCCGGAAGATGGACAGATGGAGATAGGTTGGAAAGAATGTTTTTCAGCATTTTTGATTGCGATATCTGTTTTTGCTGTCAGCAACATTAGTTATCTCACGGTAAATACTCCATTTTCCGGAAGGTATTCATTTGAGATAGCAAATATTCGTACAATCGTGGATCTTGCCGGAATTGCGATTCTGTACGCACATCTTATGCAATGCTGTGAGATGCGGGCAAGAAAAGAACTTGAGGCAGTTCAGAATGTACTTCAGAATCAATATGCACAGTATGTGCAGTCAAAGGAAAGTATTGAGTTGATCAATTACAAATATCATGATCTGAAACATCAGATTGCAGTATTGAGAAGTGAGGAAGATCCTCAGAAAAGAGAAGCATTTTTGGATGAGATGGAGGCGGAGATCCGTCAGTATGAAGCACAGAATAAAACCGGAAATAAAGTTCTCGATACTGTGCTGACGAGCAAAAGTCTGTATTGTAATAAGAATGGGATTACACTTACCTGTGTGGCAGACGGAACACTGTTAGACTTTATGGATGTTATGGATATCTGCAGTATCTTTGGCAATGCACTCGATAATGCGATTGAATGTGAGATGAAGATACAGGACAAGGAGAAGAGACTGATTCATGTGACAGTGTCCAGACAGAAGGCATTTTTGATTCTTAAGTTCGAGAATTACTGTGAAGAAAAACTGCAGTACCAGGATGGAAATATTGCGACGACAAAGAAAGACAAAAAGTATCATGGATACGGAATGAAGAGTATTCGTTATACAGTGAATAAATACGGCGGGGCAGTCACGATCGATACAAAAGAGAACTGGTTTGACTTGAAAATTTTGATTCCGATTAAAGAAGAACAAGGAGATTAAGACCGCACACATTTTTGGGTTCCGATAAGAAAGAACATTTGCAGTTTATGCAGAAAAAGTGCAGGTTATGTAAGTATAATAGATAGGCATGTAATCCATGTTAGGATATAGATACGAAGTCCAAGGGAGGACAAGAGAATCTAGAATCTTAGAAGAATGGAGAATGTAGAATGAATAAGCTAAACAACATATGGAATCGTTTTGCAGAGAAACATCCGAGTGCTTCAAAATGGATAAGAGAAGGCGGATTGTTCGTAATTGTAAGTAATCTGATCACTGTACTTAAATATGTAATGTTGCTGTTTTTGCCACTGGCATTCGCAGGACTTCCGAATATTGATTTCGGTTTCCCGGGAATCGACATTACATTATTCGGTGAGACATTTAAGTGGAATATTATCGGATATGATGCGGCACATGGCGGTCTTCCGTATTTCTGTGCATACATGATTGCAATGCTCGTTGGTGAGTGTATCAACTTCCCAATCCAGAGAAGCTTTGTGTTCCGCAGCAAAGGAAAGATCTGGTATCAGGCGTTCTGGTATCTGATCGCATTCTGTATTGTTACATGTATTGTAAACTCAATCAATTGTATCTGGGTTGCAGTTGCCGGAATGTTTGTACCGGGATGGCTTTATAATATCGGAACAACCGTGCTGAACGGAGGAGTGTCGATGGTGGTATTCTTCTTCGTGAATAAGATTATTTTCCCGGAGGGAGAAGTAAAGTAGAATAGAGAAAAGAAGAACAGAAGAACAGAGTAGTGCGCGTTAGCGTGCTGTCCTGTTCTTTTAACATGAAAATCATTTTCAAATTCATCTTGACAATAAAATTTTTTGCGTTAAAATAAAAAAATGATTTTTGATAGATTCGAGATGGAAGTAAAGTAATGTTGGAATTTGTAAAACAAAGCAAGAAAAGAAAGTTATATTGTATCCTTGGCATATTGTATCTGCTGTGTATTATCTTTGTTGCAAATGATGCATGGTTGTATAGCACACCCATTGCAAAACTGACAAAGGTCGAAACCAGTGTTTCAGGAGAAGAGACAGGAACCAGAGGGACGAAGGAGAAAAAATATAAGCAGAATATCCAGGGAGTAATCCTAAATGGAGAAAACAAGGGAAAGACAATAAGTTTTACGAATGAGTGCACGTATACCGGAATGATGAAACAGCCATATCATAAGGGAGATAAGGTACTGCTCAATGGAACAAGCAAGAGAATGGGTTCTGGAATTCGTGGACTGAAACGAGATACAGAGCTTATGATACTCATAGGATTTCTGATGTTTATATTAATTATCGTTGCAGGAAGACAGGGTGCGCTTACGATATTGACCGTTATTTTTAATGTTACTGTTTTTTCAATTGGTTTTTGGAAAGCGGGAGATACATCAAATGTGCTGGAAATGTGCAGCAGGCTGGTGATTCTTTTTGCGGTTATTACATTGGTTGGATTAAACGGGATTCATAAAAAGACATGGGCAGCACTTTTTACAACATTGATTGTTCTTGTAATGATCATGGGAATCTTTGATGTTGTAATCCATCATGCAGAAGATCTTGATTATTCGACCATGGAGTATCTTGGAAGTATTGAAAATCCGGATGAAATTTTCCATGCAGAAATCCTGATATCAGGACTGGGAGCAATCATGGATGTGGCGGTCGCCATCGCTGCATCCTTAAGTGAAATTGTTGAAAAGAAGCCGGAAGTGACATTTTTGGAATTATTTAAATCAGGAAGAGAAATTGGATATGACATTATGGGAACGATGATAAATGTGCTGTTGTTTGTCTTTGGCTGTGGACTGATTCCAATGTGTCTGATCCGAATGAATAATGATGTGAGTTTAATTACTATTATAAAATTGCACATTCCATGTGAATTGTGCAGATTTCTGGTGGAAAGTATAGGAATTGTTCTGGCAATACCGATTTCTATTTTGGTTACTTCTGTGATGATAAAGGTCTCAGGAATGTTTCATAGACAGAAGAAAGCAAGAAAGGTGCAGGGAGAAGGAAAATGCTGATAACACTTGGATTGATTTTACTGATTTTAATTATGGTCGTCGGTGGAGACAGAGGTGTCGTTTCGCTTATTGCTTTGTGTGGAAATCTGTTGATCTTAAGTCTTGCAATCTGGCTTATGGCATCAGGAGTTCCTGTTCTTCTCGTTACGGTTTGTGTCGGTGTTGTCATTTCCTGTATTACGTTGTTCTATCAAAATGGTAGCAATAGAAAGACATGGAGTGCATTTCTTGCAACTATGATCACAATGCTGTTGCTGTTCTTCTTCATATATATCGTTGTATGGAGAAGTGAGGCGGGAGGTCTTAACGAGATACAACAGGTTGGAGAAGATGTATTTTATTATAATATAAACCTGAATATCAGTATGAGAAATGTTGCTGTCTCTGTTATACTTCTCAGTACTCTTGGAGCTGTTCTTGATATGGCACTGACAGTTACCACATCTGTTTATGAAGTGAAAAGCCATAAAGAAGATATGACTTTTAAAGAACTGATTCACAGCGGAATGCAGATAGGAAAAGAAGTGACCGGAACAACGGTGAATACACTTCTGTTTGCATATTTAGGAGAATCACTTCTGCTTTTTTCCTATCTGCGGATGCAGGGATATTCGTTTGAACTACTGTTGAATTCTAAAATCATGTTTGAAAATTGTGCCTCAATGATCTTCGGAGCAATCGCCTGCGGGGTTGTAATGCCGGTGGCAGCGGTTGCAGGGGGCTATTTTTTTCGATTTAAATAAACATAAAATCCAACGTTCAACATAATTCCAACTGCTGTAGAAACCGGTGCAGCAAGACCGATCTTTGTCAGGCTGGCGTTTGGCTGGATACTCATGATGTATGCCATTGGCAAACGAACCAGAAGTGTCTGAATCAGACCTTGTGTCATAACCCAAAGAGTCCTATCATTTCCATTAAAATACCCTACCATACTGAAAAGAACGGCTGTTACAATTGTTTCCGGTGCGAATCCTCTCAGGTAAGCAAAACCATTCTGAATAACAGCTGCATCGGTAGAGAAGAATCCGGCCAGCACATCTCCCTTAAGAAATACAAGAGTGAAGACGAAACATCCCACAACCAGACCGACACCGATTCCGGTGAACATAGATTTCTTTGCACGCTTTGCTTTTCCGGCACCGACATTCTGAGAGACGAAAGAAGCCATGGACTGCATGAGTGCGCTAGGTACCAGCATTGCAAAGTTTACGATTTTGCAGGCAACGCCGTAACCAGAAGAAGCCTCCAGTCCGAGCCGATTTACAAAAGCGCAGAGTGCGAGGAATGACATCTGTGTCAGGAATTCCTGGAGTGCAAGAGGGAGTCCAATAATGAGGAATTTCTTGCACTGTGGATTCAGACAGAAGTCTTTCTTTCTAATCTTGAATGGTAGTTCTTTTTTGATAAGGAGAACTACTGCGAAGACAACACTGATTGCCTGGGCGAAAACAGTTGCAATCGCGGCACCGGCTGCGTTCATGTGGAAACCTGCAACAAGTATCAAGTCACCGAAAACATTTATGATGCATGCGACAAGTACAAAAAGCAGAGGGGACTTGCTGTCTCCAAGTCCACGGAAAATCGCAGAAAGCAGGTTGTAAGCGACGATAAAAAAGATTCCACTTCCGCAGATACGGATGTAAACAGCAGTCAATTCTATAGCTTCTGCAGGAGCCTGCATCAGGATCGCGATTGGATGCGCGAAACAAACCATGACGATGAACAATCCAACTGAAATCGCTGTAAATACAATTGCAGAACCGCCGATGACCGAGCCAATCTGTTCCGGTCTTTTTTCGCCGAGATAACGTGCAATCAGAACCGTGATACCCATAGCAAACTGGACAACTACGAAAGTGACCAGATTCAGAACCTGGCTTCCAGTAGAAACAGCAGAAAGCCCGGAAGTAGAACCAAATCTTCCAACGACCAGAAGGTCAACCGCTCCATATGCTGCCTGAAGGATCAATGCACCAAGTACCGGCATCATAAATGCCACCAGTTTCTTTAAAATGCTTCCTTGTGTAAAATCAGCAGTTTTATCAGTCATTTTTGAGCACTCCTTTCACACATGATGTCGTAAAATTTCTGAATCGTCTGAATCATGCAGTCAGCGTCCGCATCAGAGATTCCGTCAAGGTAAGGAATCAGCTCATTAAAATAATTTTCATTATACTTTTCTGAGATTTTCTTCCCGTGCTCTGTCAAAGACAAGTATGTGACACGTCCGTCATCCGGAGAGGAGATCTTTTGAACTAATCCTTTCTTCTCCATCTCTTTTATTGTCCTTGTGACACCCGGTCGCGGGATATTCAGAACGTCACTTAGATCAGAAACTCTTACATGGACTTTCTGTTTCTGAAGCTCCTGGATCATATCCATATAGCGGATGTGAGATGACACGATACCTTCCGGAAGCGGAGGGAGCATCTCACGAATTCGTTTTGCCTGATAACATGCATCGAGCATGCGTTTGATTTTTTTATTTGTCATAATAAAACTCCTATATAGTTACCAAAGTTAATTACCATAGATAATTATATGGAAATTCAAAGGATTGTCAAGAGAAAATGATGATTGTAATGATAATTTGAGGAACTTGCAGAGAGAAGTCTTGATATGTTCGCAAATTAATAAAAGACAAGAAAACGTACAAGATAACACGTAAGTTATGGTAAAACAAATAAAAATTAGATATAATATAGTAAGAAAACATATAAGATAACAAGTAAGTTACAAGAAATTAAATAAAAATATGCGAGGAGGTGACAGCACAGATGGGAAGTTATTTGAATCCGGGAAACAGCGGTTTTTCGAATATGAGAAATGACGTTTATGTCGATAAAACAGAAATGATAAGTCTGATTAATCAAACAATCAATACGCCACGGAATCTGACATGTATTAGCAGACCACGGCGCTTTGGGAAATCTTTTGCTGCCAAAATGTTGTGTGCATATTATGATAAGACTTGTGATTCCAAGGAATTGTTTGATGATCTTAAAATTGCAAAAGATGATGAATATTTAAAATATTTGAATCAGTATGATGTGATCTATCTGGATATGGCGAGTGTTCTTGGTGTGACATCATCGGAAGATGCAGTCTCCTATGTGAAACGAAATATAACAGAAGAAGTTTTAGATATTTATTCGGAAGTGAAAGAAGCAGAAGCACTGTTTGATACATTAGCGAATCTGGTGACTTATACAGGAAATAAAATCATTATGATTATCGATGAGTGGGATGCACCGATTCGTGAGAATGGTGGAAATGCAGGAATCCAGAGAGAGTATCTATTATTTTTACGGTCATTATTTAAAAATAGTGGAACAACGGATAAGATTTTCGCAGCAGTTATATGACAGGAATCCTGCCGATTAAAAAAGATGGTTCACAGTCTGCAATTTCTGACTTCGAAGAATTTACAATGGTAAAACCAAGAAAGTTTGCGCCATATGTAGGTTTTACAGAACAGGAAGTAAAGAACCTGTGCAGCGAATATCAAATAGATTTTTCGAAGATGAAGCTATGGTATGATGGATATTCATTCCCAAATGCAAATTCAATTTATAATCCGAACTCTGTAATGAAAGCACTTAGAAATGATGATTTCGATTCCTACTGGACGCAGACATCGGCAGCAGAGAGTTTGATGGAATATATTAGTCTTGATTATGACGGACTTTCCAAGACAATCGCTGAACTGATCGGTGGTATTGAAGTAGAAGTTGATACGAGTGGATTTTCGAATGATCTTGTAACATTCAGAGAGAAAGATGATGTACTGACATTGTTGATTCATCTGGGCTATCTGGCTTATGACAAAGAAACGGAAAAAGTGCATATTCCAAATGAAGAAATCAAGCGGGAATTTTCAAGGACGATCAGGGGAGTCAGACGGAACGAGACAATTCAACGTGTGCGTGAAAGCGACCAGATAATTTCAGATACAGTACATATGAATGCGGATGCAGTAGCAACACAGATTGAGAAGATCCATATAGAGGAGACAACGGCTCTTTTCTACAATAATGAGCAGGCATTACGAAGCGTGATCAAGCTTGCATATTTTAGTTATCGCGATTATTATCTGAAGTTCGAAGAACTTCCGTCAGGCAATGGCTATGCAGATATTGTATATTTTCCAAAGAAAACGTCGAATCTTCCGGCATTAGTAGTTGAAATGAAGTGGGATAAATCAGCGGAAGGAGCAATTACACAGATTAAGAAACGGAACTACCCGGCGGCAATCAAAGATTTTGGCGGTGAGATTTTGCTGGTTGGAATTAATTATGATAAAGATGCTCCGGTGGGCGAACGGAAGCATACGTGTGTGATAGAAAAATATCAAGTGTGATACATCAGAATGGAATGGAAAAGAGAAAAAAGAATTCTACTCATCGGCGATTTCGGTATACACGATGGTATCAATTGTAGGATTTATGATTTTATCCGCAGTAGTTTTGCGGTGATATGTCAGATGAAAACGAAGGGTTCGGCAAGATGCCGAACCCTTTCACTGTATGTTAATTCTCTTTATTCTCCACCAACAGCATATTAAGTTGTTCTAACCGTTTAAGATCCTTCTTTGTAAAAAGCAACTGATGGCGGAAGTTCTCTGTGTGTTCCTGTGGTTTTAAGGTGACTACGCATTTAAATGCACAAGGCATAAGGTCTGCACTGGAGATACCGCACAAGAGTCCCATTGTGAAATCTCGAAGTTCCAGAGGGTTGAAGATGTACAGAAGGTCTTCTTCCAGTGGGTTATATTGATTTACGAAAGAAAAGCGGATTAGCATATCACTATAAAGAACTCGTCCGGTGTAGAAAATCTCGCTGCTGCTTCCGTTAGCGGAGACAGAGCAAATCGTCAGAGTCGCTTCGTACTTTCCGGGTTCACCTTTCTTCTCATAAATATCAATGACGCCATCTTTCGTGCGTTGATATCGTCCGTCATAGAAGTAGAAATATAATCGTTGCGCCTGAAAGAAAGGACTTTTCCGACTTCTTCCGGGCGTACTGATAAGCTCACTGGTTGTTTCCGGAAGATAAGTAGTCAGCTGAGAGATTGAGACCTGAAGAACCTGGCTAATCTCATATAAAGTCTCAATATCAACAGCAATCTCTCCATTTTCATATTTACATATTGTGGCGCGGCTCTTATGGATGGCATCTGCGAGATCCTGCAGTGTCATTTTCCCTGCTTTTCGGTATTTTCGAATTTGTTTTCCGACATAACATGTATAATTACTCATATTGTTTCCTCATACTATCCATTTTCATGATAAATGCTGTTTTTATATGATTATATCTGAGAAACAGCGTATTTGTAAAGTCACAAGAAACTTTTTTGATAAAAATTTCGCATAAAGAAACTTCTTCGGTTTGCATTTATCAGAAATTTATATAGAATATAGCTATTGGGCTTGATATTCAGGCCCTTTAAATAACTTTATGAATGTGGGGATTTTGACATGAAAGAAAAAAGAAGTAGCTTTTCCGGGTCGATAGGCTTTGTCTTAGCGGCAGCCGGAAGTGCTGTAGGTGTTGGTAATATCTGGAGATTCCCGTACCTCTGTGCGAAAGATGGGGGCGGATTGTTTCTCTTAGTTTATCTTGTACTTGTATTGACTTTTGGATTCGTATTGCTGACAACAGATGTTGCGATTGGAAGAAAGACTAAGAAAAATGCATTGAAAGCCTTTGAGGAGCTTAACCCGAAGTGGAAGTTTCTGGGACGTTTGACATTCCTCGTTCCAGTACTGATCATGACATATTATTCCGTTATCGGCGGTTGGATCACAAAATATCTGTTTGTATACCTCGTTTCTGATGGAATAGAAGCTGCGGCAGATGGATATTTCACATCCTTTATTACATCAGATATTGCACCGATCGTATTTATGCTGATCTTCCTTGCGCTGACAGCATGGATCGTGTTTCGCGGTGTAGAGAAGGGAATTGAGAAATTCTCCAAGATTATTATGCCGGGATTGATCCTTCTGATCGTGATCATTGCAGTCTTCTGTCTGACATTGACAAATACAGCACCAGACGGAACTGTTCGTACAGGTATGCAGGGACTGGCTGTTTATCTGAAACCGGATTTCCACGGATTGACAGTGAAGCGTTTCCTCGAGATTCTCCTGGATGCGATGAGCCAGCTGTTCTTCTCTCTGAGTGTATCCATGGGAATTATGATCACATATGGTTCTTATGTGAAAAATGACATTGATTTGAATAAAGCGACAAATCAGATTGAGATTTTTGACACAGGTGTGGCAATTCTTGCCGGAATGATGATCATCCCAGCAGTATTTGTTTTCCTTGGAAATGACGGAATGGCTTCCGGCCCGAGTTTGATCTTCATCTCACTGCCGAAGGTATTTGATGCTATGGGAGTATTCGGACGCCCTGCAGCGATTGCATTCTTCCTAATGATGGGATTCGCAGCACTGACATCCTGCGTATCTGTCATGGAGACACTGGTTGCAAACGGTATGGAATTGTATCACAAACCACGTAAGAAAATGTGTGGAGTAGTTGGTATTTACTCCTTTATTACAGCGGTTTTGATCTGTCTTGGATATAACAAACTCTACTTCGAATTGAAGCTTCCGAACGGATCCGTAGGACAGCTGCTCGATGTTATGGACTATATCAGCAACAGCTTTCTGATGCCGTTTATTTCACTTCTGACAAGTATCCTGATCGGCTGGGTAATCGGACCGGATTGGATCATAGGAGAAGTAGAACGCAACGGAGAGAAATTCAAACGTGCAGGTATGTACCGCTTTATGATCCGTTATGTTGTTCCGGTCGTAATGCTTGTCCTGTTCCTTGTATCCACAGGATTCGCAGATTTAATTGCATAAATTACTGGATATTAAATGTTTGCGAATCCGGAAAGAAGACGTTACATTTTACGTTTCAACATTTCCGGATTTGCAGCATACTCCAGAGCTGTTTCCGCAGTGATTCGGTTTTCCTTGTATAGAGTCAATAGACCAGAATCCATAGAAACAAAAAACCACCCGCTATTGGTCCTGATTATGATATACTAGACGTAATGAGTTGGTAGTGAGAGTGGAGCAAGCTGGTCTGCTTTCCATCAGCGATACGATTATATTAAAACAAAGGAGGACTTACTCGATGAGAGAAGTAAAAGCAGTAAAGATTAATGCAGCAGATTTTGCACCGTACGGAACATTTTGCAGTATGACAGAACCAGAGGGATATCCACTGGAGGGAGAGATTCATAAATTCTATCCGGACCGCATCTCAGGAACCTGTGTTGGAACAATGGCATTTTCACCGATTGAAGTTCGCAAGGACGAAAGAATTGTCAAGATGGCAGAATATCATACAACTACATGGGAAGGGATTGTTGCTCTTGATGACGACATGCTTATCCATGTTGCACCTGCTTCCGGCGGAACACCGGTTCCGGAACTTGCGAAGGCTTTCCTTGTACCAAAGGGATGCATGGTAAAGATCAATGCAGCGATCTGGCATCTGTGTCCACTTCCGGCGAATAATGAGGTACTTCATGCAATGATCGTACTTCCGGAATGTACTTATGCAAATGATTGTACGGTTGTTGAATTTGAAGAGAAAGATTGGTTTAAGATAATATTATAAAGATGAAACAGATTGATTTTGACCACGGAACGGTTACAGGGAATATTTTAGGAGCAGCGTTACCGATGCTTGTGGCACAGATATTGAGCCTTTTGTACAATATCGTAGACCGTATTTATATTGCCAGAATTCCGTCCGTGGGAACAACAGCGCTTGGAGCAGTGGGATTGTGCTTTCCGATCATTGTGCTCATCACTGCATTTAGCAATTTATTTGGAAGTGGCGGTGATGTATATATCTCTGTTATGACGATCGTATCAAGTGTTCGTCAGATGGTGGAAACTCCGATTTATGCTATCAATGAAGGAACTTCTCCGATCTTGAGCTATAATTATGGAGCTCAGCGTCCGAAGAAAGTCAAGAAAGCTATCTGCGTATTGACTTGTATGATATTGATCTATACAGCAATTGCGTGGAGCGTGATTATTTTCGAACCGGAATTTCTGATCGGAATTTTCAGCACAGACAGTGAATTACTTGCCGATTGCGTAGAAGCACTGAAACTTTATTTCGCAGCATTTATATTTATGGATCTGCAATATGTTGGGCAAACGGTTTTCAAATCATTGAACAAAAAGAAGCAGGCGATTTTCTTCTCGCTACTTAGAAAAGTATTTATCGTTGTACCGCTTACATATTTGTTTCCATATACATTTCGCATGGGAACGAGAGGGGTGTTCTTAGCAGAGCCTATATCTAATGTGATTGGTGGAAGTTTATGCTTTATTACAATGCTGGTAATGCTGAAAAGATCTATTTGACATAAGAAAAAAGAAATAGGTTAAGGATAATGCGAAGGAAAGCAGCAGACAATGAAAGAACTTGTTATCCGTTTACTGTAGAAAAAAAAGACATGAAAAAACATGACATAATATAATTAAAAATAACAGAAAACATTGAAGATGAATAGGCAACAGTAAATGGACAAGGGAAGTACCGGTTCTAAACAGACAAAAAGATACAGTTGGATCATTGGCTTGCTTATTTTTATAACAGCACTTCTTTTGGGCTGTATTATTGTAAAGAACATAGAGAAAGAAAAAAAGACAGCAGCTGCTTATACTGCACAAAGTACAGTAAAGCGGATCAATGCACAATTAGATCAGTATGTTGAACTTTCAGAATTTCTTGAAAACGTGATTCTTGCAGGATATGATCTGAATCAGACTACATTCTCAGAATTGGCAGAAATGCTTCCGAATGAAGCAGGTGTTGTAAAAGCATTCGAACTCGCACCGGATGGGATTATTACTGATATTTTTCCAGAGCAGGGAAATGAGCAGGCTTTTGGAATGAATATGCTGACAGAGCATGAACGCAGTGGAGACGCAAAGCGTGCCAAAGAAACGGGAAAATATACTCTTGGAGGTCCATATCAATTAAAACAGGGAGAAACAGGAGCTTTGCTGTTCCATCCGGTTTATCAGAATAATATTACAGGAAATGACACCTTTTGGGGGTTTGTGATCATAGTTATCGACTGGGATAAATTTATAGATGAAATTGGCATGGAACGGCTAAGTGAAGCATCCTATTGTTATGAGATATGGACGAATGATGAGAATACCGATGATCGGATTGTTCTGGCTCAAAATCAGGAACATATGCCTGAGAATAGCCTTACGGTAGAGTGTGAGATTCCTAATTACACATGGTATGTGGATATCGTACCAAAGGAGGGATGGATTTCAATTTATCAATGGATTGCTGTTATTGTATCAGCCCTCATAATTGCCATGATGGGTGCTACTATTTTTGATCAGATCTGCAGCAACGTCGAGAGAAGCAGTATGCAGCTGAATTGAAAAAATCGGCAGAACAGGCAAAAGAAGCAAGTGAGGCAAAAACACGATTTCTGTTTAATATGAGTCATGACATCCGAACCCCGATGAATGCAATTATTGGATTTTCAGATCTTCTCGGAAAGAATCTTAAGAACGAGGAAAAAGCAAGGGAGTATTTAGGAAAGATCAAGTCCTCGGGCAATTTTCTGATGACGATTATTGATCAGGTGCTGGAAAAGGCTCGCATTGAAAGTGGAACAGCTGTGTTAAAAATGCAGGCAGAGAATTTGAGCGAAATGTTTTATTCTGTGAATACAGTATTTGAATCTGCTATCCAATCGAAGGAAATTCAATATTCGATAGATACAAATATACAGCATAAATACGCAGTCTGTGATAAGACAAAACTTCAGGAAATATATTTAAATATAGTGAGTAATGCAATCAAATATACTCCAAACGGTCAGGCGATTCATGTAAATATTACGGAAACAGCATCAGATGATAAAAAAGCATGGTATGTATTCATCTGTGAAGATACCGGAATAGGGATGAAGCAGGAATACCTTCCACATATTTTTGATGAATTTTCAAGAGAACATACGGCGACAGAGAATAAAGTGGTCGGTACTGGTCTTGGACTTTCTATTGTGAAATCTTTTGTTGAACTGATGGGCGGAAAGATTTATGTAGAAAGCAAACAGGGGAAAGGAACAAAATTCACAGTGGAAATTCCACTGGAGATTGCATCAGAAGAGGATGTATACAAAAAGAAAGAGTCGGAACAGTCTGTTATATCTGATAAGAGTATTGGAAAGCGAATTCTTCTTGCGGAAGATATACAGATGGCAAAAAATGCAGGAATGAACGGTCATATTGCAAAACCATTGGATGGGGAAAAAATGATCACTGTGTTAAAACAGTGTCTGGCAGATAACAGCGACGTCAAAATACAGGAAGATTTATAAAAAGGCATTCTTGAAAGAAATAACAGATGGTGTGGGATTTTAATATAATCCCACACCATCTGTTATTTATTCAGAGAACTTATCACTGTAACGGATATGCATGTCTGCCCAATCCATAAACAACACATAAAATACTCTTCCATATTGCTGGTTTTCTACTATTCTTCCATGATCAAGTACAGAAAGGTAAGTTCCATCAGCTTTTCGAAGATGAAAATGAATATAGTCATTTTCATTGCCGCTGTCAATTTGCTGCCAGATACTTGCCTCAATCTGCTGTTGCTCATCTTCACGGATAAGGTTTCGAAAGCTCTTCTTTGTAAGCTTAAACAGCTCATCTATATCTTTATATCCGGTCATGTGGAGAAACTCATGGTTTGCATAAAAGAGTTCATCATTTTCCTTGTCCGCTCTGTAGATAATAAACGCACCAGGAAGATGTTCAGAGATATCCTTGAGTGCAAATCCAAGTTGTTTGCGGCTCCTTGAATGGAGTCCTTCTCTGTAAGCCATACATCCATTTTTACCATGCAGTTTTACTTCATAAAGTGCAGCATCAGCACAGCGCATGAGCTGTGCACGGTTTGATGCAGCTATAGGATATTCAGCATATCCAAGAGAAATATAAAACGGGTAGTCATTTCCCTTGCATGAGAATATCTTTGGAAGCATAGTGAATTGTTGTAACTGTTCTTTCACATCATCATATGTGCAATTTGGGAGAAGAATACAGAATTCGTCACCGCCGTTTCGTCCCAACAATGTATCCGATGGAAAAAAACTCTTCATACTGTCAGCAAGATTCTTTAAAGCCCTGTCACCGTAAACATGTCCATAGATATCATTAATAAACTTAAAATTATCTATATCAAAGAGTGCAACTACATAAGGAGCGTTCGGATTTTTAGCGATCATTTCTTCTGCTAATTCATCAAATCCGTAACGATTATAAATATTGGTAAGTGAATCCATATGTGCTAGTTTCTGGAATTTGTTTTTATGTTCTTTTGCTGTTAACCAGACCCAGATAAGAACCGACAGAACAAATACGATAGAAGTATAAAGTCCGATGATTACAGCTATAAGTTTAGCATTTCTCCATCCACTCACAGGCATAACCTCAAATCTCCAGTTCTCTTCACCTATTGTAAAATCATAAGAAACAGGATTTGTTAAATTTCCATCTGACTGACAAACAACTTCATATGTGTCACTCCAGGGAGCGTCTTGTTTTGAAGCTATATTCATAACCAAAATTTGAAAGTGCACTGATCGAGTCGGAAAAAATCTCAGGAACACGCAAAATAACAATCGTAAATCCCCAGAAATATTCTTGTCCGTTTTCATCATTTAAGTAGACTGGATTGCGAACCGCAATTCCATAGTCACCTTGTTTTAATTCAAAGGGTCCCTGCGTAATGACTGTATGATTGTCTCTTGCATAACAGGAGATTTCACCACGATCTTTATCATGAAGCAGATCAATCTTACCCGCTTCGTTTCCTTCAGCAGGATAAATATCTGTCACAACACCATGTGGAGCGAGCTGCACACTTTCAATGGAATCAGACATAAGATTTTTAGCGATCGTGTTAAAGTGCTTGATCGTTCCATCATCACTGATCAAGATTTGTTCCAGAGTATCCGTAATCTCAGTTCCATTTACAATCTCATTTTTTATGCGTTCTCCATAGGTCGCTGCGTTTAATTGTGCAGTTGTGTGTCTCTGTTCTTTTTCAAAGGCGTCTGTTTTGTATACAATCAAACTAACAAGGCACATGCCCAGTAAAAAAACGATTAGAGGCACAAGCGTTTTCTTCTTCAAGTAAATCACCCCTGTTTAAGCATTCTATATTTTTGCAATATCGTATTATAGCACAGAAATTGAAAGATTGAATGAAATCTGTGGAAAAAACAGGAAAATTGGGTGTTGGAAGTGATCAGGCAGAGAAAACAAAAAACAAATGTACAGGAGTGATTTGCAGAGCCGTCAGGTTTGTGATTGTATTTGAGTTATAAATAGGATAAAATAATAGCATGAAATAAAAGCATAGTTTTCATTCTGTCTCGCATATTTTGCAATTTCCGGATCAGATAATAATGCAGAAAACTTTTGAAATCTTGTTTTATAAGATTTAATCATATACACCCTTGCCTATATTTTAACACAATGAAAGGAACCTGCGAACAGATTCCTTTCTATTTTTTCCTTAAGTTTATGATGTTGCGTTGGACGGGTGGTCCTGATTATCTCTGATCATATTTCGGATGGCAGGTGTCACAGTCATAATCTCGAAGACAGGGATCATTTTCCCATCAATCGTCGGTACAAGCTGCTGTGAGATAACGGCCTGCAGAACCATAGATAGCTGCACTGCGATCTGATGCTGCTGGTTTGGCGGGAATACGTCAATGATACGGTCAATTGTGCTGGCAGCACCAATCGTATGCAATGTTGAGAAGATCAAATGTCCGGTCTCAGCCGCCGTCATTGCGACCTGCATGGTCTCGTAGTCGCGCATCTCCCCAAGTAGGATAACGTCGGGACTCTGGCGAAGAGAAGCACGCAGAGCAGTCACATAGCTCTCTGTATCGACGTTGATCTCACGTTGGCTGACGATACTTAAGTCATGTCTGTGAAGGAATTCCAGAGGATCCTCCAGCGTGATGATATGCTTCCTATAATGATGATTGATCGCATCAATAATACAAGCGAGTGTTGTAGACTTTCCGCTTCCGGCAGTTCCCGTTACAAGGACAAGACCTTTAGAAAAATTAGAAAAGTCAATGATCCGTTGCGGGATTCCAATCTCAGTCGGATTTGGCAGAGAGAAGGAAATGATTCGAATCACAACGGACAGCGCACCCCTTTGCTTATATGCACTGACACGGAAACGTGACAATCCCGGGATAGCAAAAGAAAAGTCGTCGTCACCGCTTTGTTCGAAGTCATTCACATCACGATTTCCGGCCAACTGGTAGATTGGAGATACAATGTTACTCGTATCGGCAGGGGGAAGATTTTCCCCATTTTTTCTAGTGATAATTCCATTGATTCGCATGGAGCATGGAAGACCGGCGACGATAAACACATCGGATGCACCTACTTATTGAATCAGCTTCATAGAGTTGTCGGCATCCCACGCATTGGTTGCTACTTCCTTCCAGGATGTGATCGTATAGAATCCGGAGGAAGTCGTCCATGGATCATTCAGTGTTAAATCCACTTCCTGAGCCTGTGAGTCGTCAACAGTAGTAGTGTAATTAAGAGTAGCTGAATTAATTTCTATAGAAAAGTTTAAGTTCACATCCATATCCGATTCACTAAGCATTGCTTCAATTTCAGAAAAATAAGAGCTGGAATCAGGGGAGATCTGATAGGACTTCGCAAGGATTCCATCAATCTGATCTAGAATCTCTTTCGCCTGATTCGATGCTTTATAATAATTTGTACTATGTGCAGTGAATTTGTCTGCAGAGCTCTTATTACCGGCTGCAGAAGCAATTGACGGATATACAGTAGATGCTGAAACAAAAAATGTAAAGATCACAACAGGAAAGAATGAGATCACATTCTATTACACAAAGAGAGCGGATCTTGCTTACACAGTAAACTATTATGAAGAGGGAACAACAACGAAACTTCACGATAGCAAGAAAGTAGAAAACCAGACATTCTGTCAAGTGGTTTTGAGATATTTTTTGAAAAATCTCCAAAGCGTATAGTTGTGCGTAAAGTCAATCAGGCAACATCTGCTTCCTGCAAAGCCATTGTTTCTCTTGCAACCAGAGCCTTTACAAGCTCCTCCTGCGTGTGCTTTGCGTTCTCTGCGGGCATTGCATTGACAACGAAAATCGTGTCGCCGATTCTCTCTACAAAGCCGGTTTTCATTTTCTCCACGGTCATCACCTCCCTAGTATAATAATGATGTAGTCTTGATTGACTACATCATTATTATACTAGGAGGTAGCGATATGCGTTATTTTGAATTTGTTCATAACCTTGCTTACATGCCTGGGATATTCCAGCATTAGTTGCCCTGGTGATTTTAGTAATTATGATTATTGTGCATCATAACAATCAGAAAAAGCGTGATTATGATTTTGAGAAAGAGCTGGCAGATAAGATTCAGGAGATTCGAGGAGAACAGAACTCAGGAAATGATCAGACCGCAAGAGTATAGGAGGGAGATATATGGCATATTTATTTGAACATACCAAATTTGGTTTTTGCTGGTTGGACCTTCTTGCATTGCTTATATTGCTGGCAGTAATCGTTGTATTCGGTGTCAGAAATCGAGACTTGAAAAAGCAGCAGAAAGATCTGGAAGATCAGCTGGATGACCTGTATTCAGGAGATGCGAAAAAAGACAATTCGGTGATACAGGAATAAGCGGGAATGAAAAGATCGTGAAGTAAAAACAAAAGTTTAGAAGAAATTCTTAAATTAGAAGAAATTCTAGGATGAAATGGCAGCCGGGGCAGCAATGTTCCGGCTGCTGTTTCTTTTAGTGAAACTCATTGACATGCAGCAAGGAATTACCGTATTTTAATGAGTAGAGTATCGGACTTGGGAATCCGTTGGAACAGATAAGTTTTCAACTTCGATCGGAAGAAGAAAGAAGAAACAGATGCGCAAATACCGTGCAGTGATAACATTAGAATTTGTTGTCCTGATCGTACTTATTATGGTGTTATTCTATGCTTTGATGGGAATTTCAACAGTGCAGGGAAACTCTATGTATCCGATATTGCACAGTGGTGAGAAGGTTGTGTATAACCAAAGAGTCAGTGATTATAAAGCCGGAGATGTGATTGTCTTGAAAAGACCGGATGGAGAAGAGTTTGTGAAGCGAATCGTGCTGTGGCCGGGGATACTGTGAATATACAGAACGGCAAGCTGTATGTGAACGGAGCAGAAGAAAAGCAGGAAGGAACGCTTGGTGAGACACTGACTGAGGAAAACAATCAAGTAAGCTATCCATTGACGGTAGGTGATGACCAGATCTTCGTACTGGGAGATAATAGAGAAGTGTCCGACGATTCCAGAGCGTTTGGAGTTGTTGATATGGATGATGTGAAGGGAAGAATTGTCTGGTATATGGGACGACTGTAGCGAGCAGTGGACAGTACTGATTGGTTACAAGGCAATGAAAAAGAAATAGCATAAATGAAAAGGAATACTGGAGTTCCGAATTTGACAAAAAAGGCACCTATAAAGGATGAATTAAACAAGCACAATGAATAGAAAAAATTTACAATGAGAATAATCAGTCACTAGGTGGAGTCTGTCCAAAAACAGATGAATCTTAAGACAATAAAAAAGATACATCAAATATGTATCAGAAAGGGAAATTATGAGAAGGAAAATGAAATGGAGGGTGCTTGCAAGTGCTTGTGCAGCAGCGGTAGCTGTGACATCTATGCCGTATATGGCAACGCAGGTCCATGCAGAACCAGCGGCTGTAACGCAGCAGACCGGTAATAATGATCTGAAGCTATGGTATACGAGCCCGGCAGATATTACCAAGTATTACCAAGGATGGCAGGAAAAGTCCCTTCCTATAGGTAATGGAGGAATCGGTGGAACGGTATTTGGTGGAATTACCAGAGAACGTATCCAGCTCAATGAAAAATCACTTTGGTCAGGAGGACCAAGTGAGAGTAGAAAGAATTACAATGGAGGTAATCTGGAGAATAAAGGAAATAATGGAGCGACAATGAATTCAATCCATGAGTACTTTGCGAATGGCCAGGATAATTCTGCAACTAATCTTGCAAAAAGAAACTTGATAGGTGCAAGTGATGATAACGGAACAAATGGATATGGATATTATCTGAGTTTTGGAAATATGTATATCGATTTTAAGAATGTATCATCCAACAGCGATGTGAAAAATTACACTCGTGATCTGGATCTGAATACAGCAATTGCCGGTGTTAATTATGATAAAGGAAGTACCCATTATTCAAGAGAGAACTTCACAAGCTATCCGGACAATGTTATTGTTACTCATATCACAGCAGACGGTTCTGAGAAGATCAGTCTGGATGTAAGTGTAGAACCGGATAATAACAGAGGGGATGCTGTTAATGGGATTGGTGATAGCAGCTATAAGAGAGATTGGGATACAAAAGTATCAAATGGATTGATTTCCATCAACGGACAGCTTAAAGACAATCAGATGAAATTCACATCCCAGACACAGGTTATTACTGACAATGCCGGTACTGTGAAAGATGGGAATGGAAAAGTAAGTGTTTCCGGAGCAAGTGAGGTTACCATCATCACGTCTATAGGAACAGATTATAAGGATGAATATCCGTCCTATAGAACAGGCGAATCTGCGGATGAACTGACAAGTCGTGTGAAATGGTATGTAGATCAGGCGGCAGCGAAGACATACGAAGAACTGAAAGCAAATCATGTAAGTGATTATCAGAAGATCTTTGACCGTGTGGATCTGAATCTTGGACAGACAGTCTCAACAAAGCCAACAGACGAACTTCTTTCTGCATACAAAGCAGGAACTGCAACAGATGCTGAAAGACGTCAGTTGGAAGTTATGTTATTCCAGTATGGAAGATTTATGACAATTGAGTCTTCCAGAGAGACAACTACAGATGAGAATGGTTATGTAAGAGAGACACTTCCTTCCAATCTTCAGGGACTGTGGGTAGGAGCGAACAATTCTCCATGGCATTCAGACTACCATATGAATGTAAACTTACAGATGAACTACTGGCCGACATATTCTACCAACATGGCAGAGTGTGCAGAACCACTGATCGATTATATCGATGCTTTGAGAGAACCGGGGCGTGTGACCGCGGCAATCTATGCAGGAGTTTCCAGTGCCGAAGGTGAAGAAAATGGATTCATGGCACATACACAGAACAATCCGTTTGGATGGACATGTCCTGGATGGGACTTTAGTTGGGGATGGTCACCGGCTGCAGTACCGTGGATCTTACAGAATTGCTGGGATTATTATGAATATACTGGAGATACTTCTTACTTAGAAAATAATATCTATCCAATGATGAAAGAAGAAGCTAAACTGTATGACCAGATGCTTGTTCGTGGAGCAGATGGAAAGTTGGTATCTTCACCGGCATTTTCACCGGAGCATGGACCGGTTACAAATGGAAATACATATGAGCAGTCTTTGATCTGGCAGTTATATGAAGATACGATTAAAGCTGCAGAGGTACTTGGAAAAGATGCCGAGCTGGTAGCTACATGGAAAGCAAACCAGGCAGATCTGAAAGGACCAATTGAAGTTGGTGATAGCGGACAGATTAAAGAGTGGTATACAGAGACAACTGTTAATTCAATGGGTGATGGATATGGTCACCGTCATATGTCTCACTTGCTCGGACTTTATCCTGGAGATCTCATCACAGAGGACAATGCAGAATGGTTTGCAGCAGCAAAGGTTTCCATGCAGAACCGTACGGACGTGAGTACCGGATGGGGAATGGCACAGAGAATCAACAGCTGGGCAAGACTTGGTGATGGAAATAAAGCTCTTCAGCTTATTGAGAACCTGTTCAAGAATGGAATCTATGCGAACTTGTTCGATTATCATGAGCCAAAATATTTCCAGATTGATGGAAACTTCGGATATACATCAGGTGTAGCTGAGATGCTTCTGCAGAGCAATGCAGGATATATCAATCTTCTTCCGGCAGTTCCAGACGCTTGGGCTAACGGAAGTGTAGATGGATTGGTTGCACAGGGTAACTTTGAAGTATCTATGGACTGGGCAGATGGAAATGTAAAAACTGCTACAATCCTTTCTAAGAATGGCGGAGAAGCAGTTGTGCAGACAGCGAATGCATCTCTTGCAACAGTGGTAGACAGTGATGGAAATGTAGTTGATGTGACACCTGTAAAGGAAAACCGTATTTCTTTCGTAACAGAAGCAGGAAAGAGTTATACATTAAAGGACATTCCGACATCCGCTACTGTGACAGCTCCGACAGGACTGACAGCACTTCGTGCAGATGCTGAAAATGTAAACCTTTCCTGGAACGCTGTGACAGCAGAAGAGGGAAGCAATGTAACATATAATGTATACCGTCAGGTAGAAGATGGTGATGTGATCTGTATTGAGACAGGTTTAACAACAACAACTTATAAAGATACAACAGCATACAAGACACTTGGAGCAATGAAATATCAGGTGGCCGCAGTTGTGGATGGAATTGAATCTGAAAAGAGTGCAGTAGTAACTGTAACAGAGCCGATTGGCGCAGGTAAGATTGACAATGCTGATGAAAGAATCGCATATGTAGGTGAATGGGGCAACTGGACACAGGATAAAAATGTCAACTATATGGATACAATTCAATATCTGAATAGTCCAAAGGGCGGAGAGACGGTTACTCTTACATTTAAGGGAACAGGAATCAAGGTAATTGGTTGTACGAATAAAGACAGAGGTAAGATTGAAGTATTTATCGATGGCGAGTCCCAGAAAGTAGTTGATACATATAGTGCAAGCACAGTGCGTCAGGTGGAATACTTCAGCAAAGATGACCTTAAAGCAGGAATCCATACACTTCAGCTGAAAGTTCTCAATGAGAAACAGGCTGCAAGTTCTGGTACAAAGATTGAACTTGATGCATTTGAAATTCTAGATTCAACACTGGTAGCACCGACAGGTGTGACAGTAAGCTCCAAATCCGGAATGACTACAGTATCTAAAGCAAACAGCACATTACAGTTAAAAGCAACTGTAGAACCGGAGAATGCAACAGATAAAACAGTTACATGGAGTACATCAGATGATAGCATTGCAACAGTAGATACAAACGGACTGGTAACATTCTTAAGTAAGAACGGAACAGTTACTATCACTGCAACATCCGCTGCAGATGCTACAAAGTCTGGCACAATTGAACTGACAGTTGCAATCAAACAGGATGTGGCAGATGTTGAGACAATCGTAGAAGATGGTAATCCACCGGCGTCAGGAACAAATACATACGGAACAAAAAGTAATGATATCAAATGGGAGGGTGAGTCATGGTATACCTGGGCTGAGAATGGACAACATGGTGGAACAAAAACAGAAACTGGAGATGGTGAGAATGGTAAGGGACACTCTTTTACATATACATTCACTGGAACTGGCGTAGATGTTTATTCTCAGAAGCATGCTAACTTTGCAAGCTTTGATGTTTATATTGATGATAACAAGATTGAAAATTGTTCATTAGCGGGTTCAGGCACTGGAGAAAAGCAGGAACTTATCTTCTCAAAGAAAGGTCTTGAGAATGGTAAGCACACAATCAAATGTGTGGCAGCTGAGCGTGACGGAAAATATCAGGTCAACCTGGATTACTTAAAGATCTTTTCACCAGGCGAAGGTGCAACAGTTGATAAAGCAGCGCTCCAGGAATCAGTTGAGGCAGGAGCAGCACTTGTTAAATCAGAATATGATGAGACAAACTGGAATGCATTTATGGACGCATATAATGCTGCGGTTGCGGTAATGAATGATGCAGCTGCAACAAAGGAAACTGTAGATGAAAAGAAAGAAGCATTAGATGCAGCAATCAGAGCACTTGGAGAACCGAAAGTTCCTACAGTAGAAGACCAGACAGGTTCAGCAGTTCTTGTGGAAAGCAAGAAAGTTGTACTGAAATGGACGAAGGTTCTGGGAGCAGCAAAATACAAAGTAGTTGATGAAAAGAATGGAATTGAAAAGATTGTAAGTGGTACAACCGTAACACTGGAGAATCTGACACCTGGAACAACTTATAACTTCAAAGTATATGCTCTGAATAGTGTAGATGTTGCATCAGAGAAGGCAATTGAGATCAGCAATGTGGCAACAATGGGTGACGGATCAACAAAAGGTGAGATCGAGTCTGTTACAAAGACTCCGGTCAGTGATGATTCTGTAAAACTCACATGGACATTAAAAGAAGGCTCCACTTTCGCAAGCTATGAAATTTATGTCAATGGTCAGCTGAAAGGTAATACGACAGAAAAAGAGTTCACACTTAAGGATCTGGAAGACGGCACATACGTTGTTAAGATTGTTGCAAAGACAGCAGCAGGACAGTCAGCACTTCCAAAGCAGTTTTCTTTTGAAATGAAAAATAGTGTAAAAGTACTTAGTGTAACAAACCCAGAAGGAATTTCAGTAGAAGAAGGAACTGCATTTAAGAAGCTTGAATTACCAGAGAAAGTAACTGTCACAGTGACAGGAAACTTGGATCAAGAAGTAGAAGTAACATGGGCAGAAGGTGATTACCAGACAACACCGGGAACTTACACATTGGAAGGAACACTGACAATGGGTAAGAATATGAAAAACCCAGATGGCGTGAAAGCTTCTATCAAGGTAACAGTTACAAAGAAACCGTATGAGATTAAGTCCGTTGCAAAACTGGATAAGAAAGAAGTTGCATACGGAACAGCGGCAACAGATCTTGGACTTCCGACAGAAGTAGAAGTAAGCTACACAGACGGAACAAAAGGAATAGCAAGTGTTACATGGAATACAGACAACTACGATGGAAATAAAGCAGGAGACTATACTCTGACAGGAAAGCTTTCCTTTGCAGATGATGTTACCAATCCGAAGGAGTTGACTGCTTCTGTAACAGTAACAGTTAAGAAAAAGGAAGAAGAACCGAAACCAGAAAAAGACGCTGATTACACAGCTGTGAATGCAGCAATGGAAAAAGCAAATAAGATTGACAGAAGTAAATATACAGAAGAAAGTCTGAAAGCTTTGGACGATGCAGTAGCGGCAGTAGAAAAGGGCCTGAAAGAATCCGAGCAGAGCAAAGTTGATGCAATGGCAGCAGCGATTGAGAAAGCGTTAGGTGATCTGGTAGAAAAACCAGTAGTTAAACCAGAAAAAGACGCAGATTATACAGCAGTGAACGCAGCAATAGAAAAAGCAGAAAAGATTGACAGAAGTAAATATACAGAAGAAAGTCTGAAAGCTTTGGATGATGCAGTAGCAGCGGTAGAAAAGGGTCTGAAAGAATCCAAACAGGATAAAGTTGATGCAATGGCAGAAGCAATCAATAAGGCTTATGCAGCATTAGTTGAGAAACCAGCTGTAGAAGAGGAAGCAGACTACACAGCAGTAAGCGCAGCAATGGAAAAAGCAAAGAAGATTGACAGAAGTAAGTATACAGAAGAAGTCTGAAAGCTTTGGATGATGCAATCGCAGCAGTAGAAAAAGGTCTGAAAGAATCCGAACAGAGCAAAGTTGATGCAATGGCAGCAGCGATTGAGAAAGCATTAAATGAACTGGTAGAAAAACCAGTGGTAGAACCAGAAAAAGACGCCGATTATACAGCAGTGAACGCAGCTTTGGAAAAAGCAGGAAAGATCGACAGAAGTAAGTATACAAAGGAAAGTCTGAAAGCTTTAGATGATGCAGTAGCAGCAGTAGAAAAAGGTCTGAAAGAATCCAAACAGGATAAAGTTGATGCAATGGCAGCAGCAATCAATAAGGCATATGCGGAATTGATTGAAAAACCTGCAACTGATAATGATAAGAAAGATGATTCTAAGAAAGATAATTCCAAGAAGAATAATTCTGATAAGAAGTCAGGTGCGGTTAAGACCGGAGATGCAACTCCACTGATCTTGTGGGGAACTGCGACAATACTGGCAGCAGGTGCCAGCGTTACAGTTATTTTACGCAGACGTAAAAGAAGATAAAAATTTTCCTGAAAAGTAAAAGGAAAGAAGTTTTCAAGAATTCTTTCAAAAGAAAGGGCTGGCATGTGCCAGCCCTTTCTTGGTATAAATATATTACTCCCTTTTTACATGTGAATATAATTTACGGTATTGCCTTGGTGACATTCCAACCTTCTTATTAAAGATCTGTGAGAAATAAGATTGGGAAGAGAAACCTGCACTGGAGGCAATCTGTGTTACAGAGAGATCTGAGGTTGTCAAAAGTTCTTTGCATGCTTCGATCCTTCGATCTGCTAAATAGTTGATCGGAGATTGACCAATGCATTCTGTAAAAGAATGTGCCAGATAAAATTTATTGATATGTGTGATCTCAGCTAATAAATCCAATGTAATATTTTGGGAATAGTTTGTATCAATATATCGTTTAGCTAATGCACATTCCTTAGAAAGCTGGAAAGAGGATTCAGAAATAACAGAAAGGTTTTGCTTTCTGGAAATGTATACCAGAAGAACCTCAAGTAATCCGTGACAGACTTTTTCAAATCCGGGTTTTTGTTCTTGAAATTCATGCATCATTAATTGTGCAAAATTAATAAACTGATTTTTATCAGAACCATAACTATAGAAACTATATCCTTTTGAAGCGTCCTGTTCAGGATCATCGAAAGAAAACGCAAGTCCTTCAACACCAAATACAATGTATTCCATTGGGTTGTTTGGAAGTGTTTTTTCAGTGTGTTCTACATAAGGATTAATGATCATTAAATCATCTGTTTTCATAGAAACTTTTTCATCTTCTATATAGAAGATACCCTCACCGTGCAAAACATAGAAGAGTTCTGAGAACTGATGTGTGTGCGGTAGAGAGTTCCAGTCACCTTCGTATTTAGAAATAGAATATAGCGAAGACTAAAATCGTCGCGACTGCTCGTGGCGGAGCAAGGTTGATAAATTCATTACTCATAAGTGCATATCCTCTTCGGTTAAGTTATAGTTTGTATGGGCCTTCTCAATTGATTAAATTTTATATAAAATATATGAAAAAGCAATAATTTTAAAGTGAATTCGTAAAAAAGACGAAAAAATAATATAACAATTCTATATATTAAACATATTATACATAAAAATAATAAGAAAAACAGTATTTTAGTAATAAAAAAGCAAAAAATATAACAAACCGAGCAACAATGAAATTGATATCCATTGGTGAAAACGTTATACTTTAGTCGTGAGATAAGTAAGAATAAAAGTTATTTGGAGGGGAACATATTGATGACGGGAAGATTGACGCTGCCGACAGATGCAGATGTTATTGACGAGACATTACGATTAAAGAATCTCTTGGGAGCAGATGCGTTGAGAGATTGTGACGGAACAGAGATGCCAGAAGAACTTCTGTCAGAGCCGGTTAAGAAATACGCTACTTATTATACAACAAGAAAAGATAATGAGTGGGCAAGTGCCAATCCGGAAGAAATTCAGCAGGAATATTTGATCAGTAACCGTGTGACAGCAAGAGGCGAAACACTTCGTATTCGCTTAATGGAAGGATTTCACACAGAGCAGCTGAAAGTAAATACGTTAGATGATCCAAAACGTTGGTGGGAAGTGATCGACCGTACAACTGGAGAGATTGTTCCTACAGATAAATGGGAATTTGATGAAGCTTCAGGAGAAGTTGAGATCCAGACAAAGGCATATCATGAATATACAGTAAGCTTTCTGGCATTCCTTATCTGGGATCCGGTACATATGTATAACTTCATTACAAATGATTGGCAGGATACACCACATCAGTTGACATATGATGTAAGACAGCCGAAGACACAGAAGTATGTAAAGGAAAAGCTGAAAAGATGGTGTGAAGAGAATCCGAATATAGATGTTGTTCGATTTACAACATTTTTCCATCAGTTCACATTAACTTTTGATGATCAGAAGAGAGAAAAGTACGTTGAGTGGTTTGGATACAGTGCAAGTGTAAGTCCATATATCTTAGAAAAATTTGAAAAATGGGCAGGATATAAATTCCGTCCGGAATTTATCGTGGATCAGGGATATCACAACAGTATGTTCCGCGTACCGAGCAAAGAATTCCGTGACTTTATTGAATTCCAGCAGATTGAAGTTTGTGCACTCGCGAAAGAGCTGGTTGATATCGTTCACTCTTATGGAAAAGAAGCTATGATGTTCCTTGGAGATCACTGGATCGGAACAGAGCCTTATGGTAAATACTTTGCAGGCATCGGACTTGATGCAGTTGTAGGTTCTGTTGGAAGTGGTGTGACACTTCGTATGATTTCTGATATCAAAGGCGTTGATTATACAGAGGGACGTCTCTTACCATACTTCTTCCCAGATGTATTCTGCGAAGGCGGAGATCCGATCGGAGAAGCAAGAGACAACTGGAGAAAAGCAAGACGTGCTCTTCTTCGTTCACCATTAGACAGAATCGGATACGGCGGATACTTAAAACTTGCCAGTAACTGGCCGGGATTCATTGATGAGATCCAGAAAGTTGTTACAGAGTTCCGTCAGATTCATGAGAATATGCAGGGAACACCTTCCTATGTAGCACCATTTAAGGTTGCAATCCTCAACTGTTGGGGAGGACTGAGAAAGTGGATGTCCAATCAGGTACATCACGCAATCTGGCACAGAGAGACTTATTCAGCAGAAGGTGTGCTTGAGTGCTTAAGTGGTATGCCATTCGAAGTTGAATTCATCTCCTTTGATGACGTGAAGAAAGGTATTCCGGAAGACATTGGAGTAATCATCAATGTAGGTGATGCATATACAGCATTTAGTGGAGCTGAAAACTGGATCGATGAAGAAGTTGTAACAAATATTCGTCGCTTTGTTGACGAGGGAGGCGGATTCATCGGAGTTGGTGAACCGACAGCATATCAGCATCAGGGAAGATTCTTCCAGCTGTCAGATGTACTTGGCGTAGATCGTGAGATGTGTTTCTCACTTAATACAGATAAGTATAATGAATTAGATGCAAACCACTTTATTTTAGAGGATATTGAAGGTAAAATAGATTTTGGTGAGGGAACAAGCCGTGTCTATGCACAGGGCAAGAATTACCAGATCCTTGCAATGGATGGAGAGTACAGCCAGATGGTTGTTAATGAATATGGAAAAGGACATAGCGTATACTTTGCAGGTCTTCCATATTCTCCACAGAACTGTAGAATTCTTCTTCGTGCTATTTACTATGCAGCAGGCATGGAAAAAGAGATGAAGCATTACTATGTAACAAATGTTGATACAGAAGTAACTGTATTCCCGAAGAGTAAGAAGATCGCAGTTATTAATAACTCATCAGAAGCGCGACACACAGATGTATATATCAATGGCAACTGTGTATATGAACTGGATTTAGAGCCAGGCGAGATGCGTTGGGTAGATGATGTTGAATAAAGATAACTTATGAAACGCAAGGAATGCATTTCATATTTTATAAAGCAGTACTTTTAAATGTATAAGGAGGACAAAAACTATGAAAAAGAAAGTATTGAGCGCACTTTTAGTAGCAGCAATGTCAGTATCTGTACTTGCAGGATGCGGAAGCAAAGCTGACAACAACACTGATGCAAAGAATGATGCATCACAGGAAAACACACTGAGCGTATGGTGCTGGGATCCTAACTTCAACGTTTATGCAATGAAACAGGCAGAGGCAATCTACCAGAAAGATCACCCGGATTTCAAACTGGATATTCAGGAAAAAGTATATTCAGATATTGAGACAGCTCTGATCACAGCAGCTGAAGCTGATGATTACAGCACATTGCCGGACATCTTCCTGATGCAGGATTACTCTTTCCACAAAAACGTTGCAAACTATTCAGGAATCTTTACAGAACTGACAGATTCAGGAATTGATTTTTCAAATTTCTCAGCAGGAAAGTTAGCTGACTCTACAGTAGATGGAAAGAACTATGGTGTACCATTTGATAACGGTGCTACAATCATGGCAATCCGTAAAGACATGGTTGAGGCAGCTGGTCTTACAGTGGATGACTTCAAAGACACAACATGGTCAGACTTCATCGAAAAAGCTAAAAAAGTAGTTGAGACAAACAATGTTCCAATGCTTACAAGCTCAGGCGGATCTGAGATCATCATCGAGATGCTTCAGTCTGCAGGTGCTTCTCCGATGGTAGACGGAAAAGTTGACTTAGTTAATAACAAAGCTCTTAAGAAAGCAATCGAGACATACAAACAGCTCATCGACGAAGGAATCATGGTTGATTACACTGACTGGGATCAGTACATCGCTTCTATGAACAAGGGAACAGCAGCTGGTGTTATCCAGGGATGCTGGATCATGTCTTCAATTCAGGCAGCTGACGATCAGGCTGGAAAATGGTCTATCGTAAACATGCCTAAACTTGATGATGTTGAGGGTGCTACAAACTACGCAAACTGTGGTGGAGCAAGCTGGGCAGTATCTTCTAACTGCAAGAACACAGACCTTGCATATGACTTCCTTAAGACAACATTCGGTGGAAGCGTAGAGTTATATGATGATCTTCTTCCAAACGCTGGAGCAATCGCAAGTTACTTACCGGCTGCTGAGTCTAAAGTTTACAATGAGACATCTGATTTCTACGCTGGACAGGCTGTATACAAAGACATCGTAGACTTCGCTGGAAAGGTTCCTGGAATCGATTATGGCGCATACTACTCAGATGTTAGAAGTGCATTAACAGATGCAATCACAAATGTTGTTCAGAATGGCGCTGACATTGACAGCGAGATCAAGAACGCTCAGGATACAGTAGAATTTAATGTTGGTGAGTAATCATCAAAGATTAGAAACAGAACGTACCGGGAGTGCAGTATTGCGTTCCCGGTTCTGTTTTAGGAGAAAAAAATGGGAAAAAGAAAACAAAATTGACATTAGAAAAAAAGTATAATCTTACCGGATGGGCGTTTTTGCTTCCAGCAGCTATTTTAATTTTTGTGTTTTGTTTTTATCCAATGGCACAGGCAATCCTGCTTTCTTTTAGAAAAACAGGGGGAGTGTTTACCGGGTTATCGAATTATACCAGAGTTTTCCAGGATAAAACATTTCAACAGTGCTTGTTTAATACGTTCTTTTACTTTTTGATCCAGGTGCCGATCATGCTTGTTCTTGCCTTGATCCTGGCACAGCTTTTGAATAGTCCAAAGATCAGATGTAAAGGTCTTTTCCGTACATTGATCTTCCTTCCGTGTGCAACATCACTTGTATCTTACTCTATGATCTTCAAGTCCTTGTTTGCTCCGGACGGAGTTGTGAACAGAGTTCTTACAGGAATTGGATTATCCTCTGTCGACTGGTTCCAGAGTACATGGCCGGCTCGTTGGGTAATTGTTATAGCTTTGATCTGGAGATGGACAGGATACAATATGGTATTCTATCTTGCAGGATTACAGAATATTGATTATTCCGTATATGAAGCAAGTTATATCGATGGAGCAACACCATTTAAGCAGTTTATAAAGATTACAATTCCGCTTCTGAAGCCAACAATCCTTATGACAGCAATTATGTCAACTTCAGGAACACTTCAGTTGTTTGATGAGTCTATGAACCTGACAGCAGGTGGACCTGGTAAGTCAACTATGACATTGGCACACTACATCTACAATATTTCCTTTGTAGAGACACCGAAATTTAATTATGCAGCAGCATTGTCTGTATGTATTCTTATAATGGTAGCAATTCTGTCTGCAATTCAGATGAAAGTAGGTGACAAACGTGACTAAATTGAAATCAATAGTTTCTTATGCAGTGTTGATTATTGCAAGCTTTCTGTCTGCATTTCCACTGTATTACATGCTTTGCGGAGCAACAAACTCAAGTATCGATGTCGTAAGAGGTAAACTCTATCCGGGTACTCACTTGATAGAGAACTTTAAGACACTGGTAGGCATGCAGAATCTTGGGCTTGCAATGTATAACTCATTCCGAAATGCGATCATCATTACAGTTGTAGCACTGCTTGTGTGTTCAATCGCCGGATATGGATTCGAGATTTATCATGACAAAGGAAAAGATACTTTAATGAGTATTCTTCTTCTTGCAATGATGCTTCCTTTCGTAGCCATTATGATTCCGCTGTTTAAGATGTTTACTTCATGGGGACTGGTTAATACATGGATCGCACTTGCGCTTCCGACAATTTCCACTCCGTTTATGATCATGCTGTTCAGACAGGCAGCCCGTTCTTTCCCGCATGATATTATCGAAGCAGCAAGACTTGAGGGATTAAACGAATTTCAGATCTTCTTTAAGATGTTTATCCCGGTTATGAAATCTACTTATGGAGCAGCTATGACTGTAACATTCATGAGTGCATGGAATAACTACTTATGGCCAACGATCATTTTACAGGACAGCAAAGCAATCACTATGCCGATGCTTGTAGCGAACCTGAAGAGTGGTTATAGTGTTGACTATGGTATGCTGATGCTTGGTGTATTGATTTGTACACTTCCGACTGCAATCATCTTCCTGTGCTTACAGAAGAGCTTTGCAAACGGAATTACAGGAGCGGTAAAATAATGCAGCAAAAGTATTGTATAAAACAGGAATGTTTAAGGAAGGCGCAAGGTGCCTTCCTTTTAGCACATAAAATGGGATTGCTTGAGGATCCTTCTATGGAGGGACTTGAAGCAAGAAGACAGAATCATAATGAAAAGCTGAAGATGATGGAGCAGGAGGAGAAGCTGTTCTATGGACCACGTTATTTTTCAGCACCGGCGTATTTGCAGTATGAGCTGACAAGACTGAAACTGGATTTTGTCCAGCCAAGTGAGGCGGTTCGAAGCACAGGTCTGTGTCCGGATGTCACAGAGCAGGAGAAGAAAGAATTTTACGAAAAAAATATGGATTTATTCGGTCGATATTTCGGAGATCTCTTTACTTATGAAGAGGTAGAACAGATTATTGAAAAAAGATTACGGGAGGATGCATATGACAAGCTTATCGAAGACGTATTACGTGAGTTCGAAGACAGGAAATGATTCGAACGATGGACTGACAAGCGAAAGTGCATTCGCAAGTCTTTTTGCAATCAATCAGAGAAGTCTGCAGCCGGGAGATCATGTATTACTTGAGCGTGGGAGCATCTTTTGCGGACAGTATCTTCAAGTGACAGACAGTGGGAGAGAAGATGCACCAATCGTGATCGGAGCTTACGGAGAAGGCGATGCGCCGCGTATTGAGGCTTGTGGGCAGGGAATCTGGTATCAGAATTATGGAGCCCCATTAGATTCACCAACTCATGTATATCGCGGGTATGTATCTTCCGCAGTTCTGCTGTATGATGCAGAATATATCATCGTAGAAGATCTGGAGATCACAAACGAGGCAGACAAAATTATCGGCGAGTACTATTCCCTTGGAGACAAGATGAACCGCACAGGTGTTGCTGTTGTAGCAAAAGACAAAGGGGTGCGACATGGAATCACATTGCGTAATCTTCTGATCCATGATGTGAATGGTAATGTATATGACAAGCATATGAATAACGGTGGCATTTACATGACAGCGCTTCGTCCGGAGAACGAAGAACTGACCGGAGTAGCACGTTATAAAGATGTCACAGTTGAGGGATGCTTTGTGTATCAGGTGAGCCGTTGGGGAATTGCTGTCGGTTATACTTATGCACATGACAAGTTCCAGGGAGCAGAGCTTGATGAGGAAATCTTCCTGAAATATGGTCACGAAAATATGCTGATCCGCGATAATTATGTAAAGGCAGCAGGTGGTGACGGCATTACATCGATGTATGCACTTCGTCCACTCATAGAGCACAATATGACAGATTCCATCGCCTGTGAGATCAATGATCGGATCTATAGCGAGCCGGGTAATCGCCTGGGAAAGGTGGCAGCAGCTATCTGGCCTTGGAAGTGTAAGGATGCGTTGTTCCGATATAATGAAGGCACTGATACAAGACTGAATCAGGACGGTATGGCATATGATGCAGATTCCGGTGACGGAACCGTTTATGAGTATAATTACAGCAGACAGAACGAAGGCGGATGTGTGATGTTCTGTTTGCAGGAAGCAATTCATAATACGTTCCGTAACAATGTCAGTTTCGATGACCTTGGAGGAACGATCAGTCCGGCAGAGAACCCGGATGCACTGATCAAAGATAATACTTTCTATGTAAGAAAAGGCGTTCCGTTCGTTCGTAAAAATATGGATGGCGGTAATTATACATTAGAGAATAATCAGATTGTTGATTTGGAAAACTAAAAATTTGATGCTAAAAAAGACTATGAAAAAAACATTTTTTTCATGGTCTTTTTTAATGGAAATAAATAAAAAAGAAATTTCTGTTTAGTTCCGAATTAGACAAAAATGGCATGAAAATCAACTAAAAAAAACGAGCCGAAAAAAAACCAGATTGCTATAATAAAGTTAATGTGGATAAAAAGAATCTATGTGAAGATAAAACAAAAATTCAAATAGGAAGGGCGCAGGATTTATGAAGAATCGAAAGAAGCAATTCCTAAAGCTTGGAATCATTCTATTGGCGATTGCTGTTACAGGAACTGTTGCCGGAATCATTCAATATAAAAAGGCAAATCAATTCGATCTTACTGTTGCGGAACACGTAATTAGTAAAGAAGAGTATCTGAACTGTATGAAGGCAGTTGAATATGATACAAAGATACAGATTCAGCAGGAGTATGGCGCTATATATGAAGATGACTTCTGGAAAAAACAGTATGATGGAAAACACGGGTATGAAATTCTGGCGGATAATACAGTAGAAGAGTTGAAACACATTCATGCTGTTTACGATCTTGCAAAAGAACAGGGAGATATCACAGACAGTAGTTATGAAGCACTGGAAAAACGCTGGAAAGATGAAAATGCAGAGCGAAGTGAGAAAGTAGAAAAAGGCGAAGTAATCTACGGGCTTAAAGAATATACGTTTCAGCTTTATCTGGATTATGAAATCAGCACGTTAAAAGAAAAGTACTGTAACGATACCAATCGTGAAGGTATGAAACTGACAGAGGATGAAATACAGGAACACTATCAAAGCCGAGAGTGGATCTTTGGAGACAGCGATGAAAATGCAGACCTTGAGATGGCAAGGATCGCGGTCGAAAGAGAACTGCGTGAGCAGAAGTATGATGATATGATCACGCAGCGTGAAACAGGTTCTCAGGTGGCAGGTAACATGGAGAATGTAAACCGAATAACCTTGAAGAATATACAATAATGGAGGGAGAAAAGCTATGAAGAAAAAATGGATGAGTCGTACGCTGGCTCTTGCGCTTGCTGGAACAACAGTTGCATCAATGGTGCCGACAGTTCCGGTTAATGCAAAGGAGTCTGCTGCGACAGGAACAACCTATTACGTTGATTCAAAAGATGGAAAAGACAGTAATGCTGGAACAGCTGAAAACAAGGCGTTCCAGACACTTAAAAAAGTGAATGAGCTTAACCTTGAGCCGGGAGACACAGTTCTTCTGAAAAAGGGATCTGTATTTGAGGATCAGGCTCTTAAGTTCACAAAAGAGGACAGCGGTACTGCAGAAGCACCGGTGAAGATATCTACTTATGGAGAAGGAGAGAAACCAAAGATCAATACAAATGGTCATGGACAGTGGGAGCTGAATTATGGTAATCCGCTGGATAACCAGAACCATAAATGGAAAGGTACTGTATCCTCCAGTATTTTAATTGAAGATACTGAATACCTTGAAATCGAAGGTCTGGAACTGACCAACGACAGAAAGAGTGCAACAGATACTGAACAAGGTAAAGCGTATAATGATGCATACGCAATGGACAGAACCGGTGTTGCCGGAGTTGCAAAGGATAATGGAACAGTAGATCATATCGTATTGAATGATCTTTATATCCATGATGTAACAGGAAACGTTTATAACAAGCATATGACAAACGGTGGTATCTACTTCATCGTTGCAAAACCAACGAATGAAGGCGAAACAGGAATTGCAAGATATAATGACGTCCAGATTAGAAACTGTTCTTTGAATAAGGTAAACCGTTGGGGAATTGCAGTAGGATATACCTATCAGTGGGGACAGTTCGAAACAGGTGAACTTCCGGATGCAACGATGGCAAAATATGGTTCCTCCAATGTAGTCATCGAGAACAACTATCTGAACCACGTAGGTGGAGATGCAATCACAACCATGTATCTTGACAGACCATTGATTCAGTACAATGTGTCAGAGAACGCAGCTGAACAGATTAATACAACAGATTATGCACAGCAACAGCCAAGACTGGATGCAAATGGAAAAGAGATTGGTAAACAGGACGTTGGAGCAGGACGAGTGGCAGCCGGTATCTGGCCATGGAAATGTAAAAATGCGATTTTCCAGTATAATGAATGTTTTAAAACATTGAATGCCGCAAGTGGTAATGGCGATGGACAGCCTTGGGATGCTGACTATGGTGACGGAACAAACTATCAGTACAACTACAGCCACGGAAATACCGCAAGTACCATCATGTTCTGTGGAGGAAATTCTGTTAACAATACATTCCGTTACAATATCAGTCAGAACGAAGATATGGGACCATTGGACCCGGCAGGTAACTCCGGAAATTGTCAGGTTTACAACAATACGTTCTATATCAAAGAAGGTCTCAATACCATCTGGCACAGAAGCCATGGCAATGGCGGTCCTGTAGATATGGAAAATAATATTTTCTACTTCGCAGGTAATACACCAGTTAATGTAAAGGAATGGAATCCTAGCGGAAATAAAACTTATAGCAATAACTTATATTATAATGTAAAGAATTATCCGAACGATGCAGCTCCTGTAAAAGTAAACGCAGGAACAAAAGTACTTGAGAATGCAGGTTCCGGTCCAGATTCTGTAGCAACAGACAAAGCAGCTAGAAAACACGAAGATCCAACTAAAGAAACAGTATTCGACGGATACAAACTTGCAGAAAATTCTCCGGCAATCAATAAGGGTAAAGTAGTGGTTGACAGAAATGGTTATACGATCGATCACGATTTCTTCGGCCATGCGATCACAGCAGTACCGGAGATCGGAGCAGCAGAGAGTGATGTAGTAGCAGACACTCTTATCCTGAGATCTAACGTATATAAAGTTCCGGAACAGACGTAAGTGAACTTCCGAAGAACACAACAGTAGAAGCTTTCCTTAAAAATATCATCGTAGATACAGGCGTCAAAGTTACTGTTAAAGACGGTGAGAACGTACTTGAAGGAACAGATGTTGTAAAGGGAGGAGCAAAAGTTGTTCTTTCATATGAAGGAAAAGAAAATGTAACTTATACAGTCGTTGCAAGTTCTGATAAAGAACTGAAAGCTTCTTACTATGAAGTGAGAGGAACAGAGTTGGAAGTTCCTTACACAGAGAAAAATCCAACAACAGTAAAGGAACTGAAGGCGAGTCTTACGGTAGCTGATACAGCAACTGTTTCTGTAGTAAATGCTGGAAAAGAACTGGCAGATAAGGATGCAGTAGCAGACGGAATGACACTTCGTATCACAGCGGAAGATGGAACTACAAAAGAGTATGCGATCAAGCAGAAAAATGAATACAACTGGACTTTAGATTATATAAACGGACAGCAGGGAAATGTCTGGTTCGGACAGATGAAGGACGGATCCGGTGACTGGGCGAATATGACATCTGTTGATAAAGATGGCTGGCCAAACTGGGCTACTCATACATATTATGGACCTGGTATTGATGATGATCAGCATGTAACTACAGCAAGCAGTCCAGACAAACACGGTTTACTTTCTGCACCGCCAAGCACAAATATCTCAACAGCAATGGCATACAGAGTACCAAAGAGCGGAACAGTATCATTCAAAGTTAGAGATAATGAGCCATATCTTCGTCAGAATGATAACGCAGGCGGAACAGTTACATTAAGCCTCTATGTAAATGGAACAGAGAAGAAGAACTTGACACTTGAAACCAGTAAAAAGAAAGAAGGAAACTGGGAAAAGGCAGAAGAAATCGAAGTGACTCGAGGCGACATGATCCGTGTAGTAGCAAAATGTAACGGAAATCCAAGCAAACCATCTGCTCATATTACACCGATTATTACTTACGTAGATAAAGCTGCTGCAGATAAAGAAGCTCCAACAGTTCCGGCAGATGTGAAAGCATCCGAGATTGCTCATACAGGAGCAAAGCTCACTTGGACAGCGTCTAAAGATAACGTAGAAGTAGCCGGATACAATGTATACCTGAACAATGAGAAAGTAAATGATGAACTTATCACAGGAACAGAGTATGATCTGGCAGACCTTACAGCAAATACTGAGTACAACGTAACAGTAACAGCAGTGGATGCTGCAGGAAATGAGTCTGAAAAATCAGAAGCAGCGACATTTACAACACTGAAGGGAGCAGACCTTACAGAACTTACAGCAACGATTGCTGAGGCAGAAAAAATTCTTAAAGCAGAAGATAAAGATAAATATTCTGCAGCAGCTCTTGTAGAACTTCAGGAACTTGTGAATGCAGGAAAGCTGTTGACAGCAACATCTACTCAGGAAGCTGTAGATAAGAAGAAAGATGAAATCACAGCAAAACTTGCTGATATTCAGACACAGTTTACAATCACAGCAACAGCAGGTGAAGGCGGAAAGATTGAACTGAAAGACGAGATCAAAGAGAGAGCAAAAGACGAAACAAGTTACGAAACAAAAGCTTATAAGGGAACATCCAAAGTGTTCACAATCACTCCTGACAAGGGATATCATATTGAAAGTATTGCCGTTGACGGAGAGAATGTAGAAACTATTGCAACAGAGTATGCTTTCGAAGGTATTGTTGCAGATCATACAATTGCTGTAACATTTGCAAAAGATGAGCTTACAATTGCGAAAGAAAATCTGTTAGCAACAATTAATACAGCAAACAAAAAACTTGCAGAGACAGAGCAATACACACCGTCATCTTTAAAAGATCTTGAAGATGCAGTCAAAGCTGCGCAGGCTATTTACGACGATCCAGATGCTGATCAGAATAAAGTAAATGAAGCAAAGACAAATGTAGAAGATAAGATGAAAGCTCTGAAAGCGAAAGCCAAGAAAGATGCTCTGAAGCTTGCAATTACAGCAGCAGAAGGTGATGCCGCATTAGTTGACAAATACACAGAAGAGTCTATTGAGAAGCTTCAGAAAGAAATCAAAGCAGCGAAAGAAGTATTAGCTGATGAGAATGCATCACAGGAAAAAGTAGACGCAGCAGAGAAAGCAGTTCAGGCAGCACAGAAATCTCTTGTTGAGAAAGAGACACCGAAGCCAGAGGCACCTGTTAAGAAGGATGAACTGAAAGCTGCAGTAGAAGATGCAACAAAGGTTGTAGGAGATACAGAGCAGTATACAGAAGAGTCCCTTGCAGCACTTCAGGCAGCAATCGATGAAGCGAATGCAGTACTGGATAATCCAGAAGCAACACAGGCTGAGATCGACGCAGCAGTGAAAGCTGTAAAAGAAGCAAAAGAAGCCCTGAAAGTAAAAGAAGACAAGAAAGACGACAGCAATAAGGGCGACGACAAGAAGGATGACAATAAGAAGGATGATGGCAACAGCGGAGCATCCAACAATGGTTCATCTAATGGCGGATCAAACAATAACGGATCATCCAATACAGGATCTACTAATACTGGATCAGGTAACAAGGGTACTACAAGTACTGGAAGTACTACATCACATGCAGCTAAGACTGGAGATACAACAAATGTAGTAACATGGTTGTTCGCTTTAGCAGCATCGGCAGCTGCAGGACTTGGTGTAGTAAAACGTAAAAAAGAGGATTAAGAAACACTTAACCTTGGCTTTATAAAAGGAAAAAATTAGTTCAAACAGGCGGGAGTCAGGAAGTCCTGATTCCTGCCCGTATGAATAATGAGGAGGAACAAAATGAAGAAAAAGACCGTATCAATGTTTATGGGCCTTGTTCTGGAGTGACAACTGTATTTAGTTCAATTGGACCGGCAGTTGTCACTGTATCTGCTGCCGCAGCTGAAAGCGGAGTGACAGATTCTGACTGTACTGATAAGAGTACAAAAGAACCAGAATCAGATAAAGTTGTACCGGATGCGAACCAGTACAAATATCAGAAAGATGAACTGGCAGCATTCTGCCACTTCGGTCCGAATACGTTCAATGAAATTGAGTGGGGAGAGCATTACGGAGATAAAAAACCGAGTGAAATCTTTACATTGAAAGATAACTTTGATGCAGACACACTCGTACGTACATTAAAGAATGCAGGATTCAAGAAACTCATTATAACAGCAAAGCATCATGATGGTTTCTGTATCTGGCCGAGTAAATATACAGAATATGATGCAGAGGCAGCAGGGTATAAAGGAGATATTCTTGCGGAGATATCTGCTGCGTGTACAACCTATAATATGGACATGGGACTTTACCTGTCTCCGTGGGATATTCATGAGCCATCTTACGGATATTATGATGCCAATGGAAAACCGACAAGCAAGGAAAATGACGTATTAGATTATAATGAATATTATAACAATCAGTTAGAAGAAATTCTTGGAAATTCAAAGTACGGCAATAACGGACATTTTGTTGAAGTATGGATGGATGGAGCCAAAGGAAGCGGTGCCAATGCACAGGACTATGAGTTTACAAAATGGTTTGATACAATCCAGAAACACCAGGGAAAAAAGGCAGGCAAGGATGCTGACTGTATGTTATTCGGAGCTCAGGCATATACAACCGTTCGCTGGATTGGAAATGAAGATGGCGTTGCTCACGAAAACACATGGGCAAAATCTAAAGTCAATGAAGCAAATAATACAATTGATAGCAACGGAACTACACCATATACCATTGGATATGCAGATGGAAACAAATGGACCGTACCAGAGTGTGACGGACGTATTACATCCGGATGGTTCTGGGGAACCAAAAAGAACACTCCGAAGACAATTACACAGCTTGCTAACATGTATTTTGATTCGGTAGGACATAATGCAACCATGCTTCTGAATGTACCGCCGAATAATCAGGGTACAGTGGATAAGCCAATTCTCGACAGAGTGACAGAATTTGGACGGAATGTGGAAGAAACTTTCAGAAAGAATCTGGCAAAGAATGCAACAATTGAGGCATCTAATGTTCGTGGAAATGATATAGCATTCAAACCAGGAAATGTAGTAGATGATAAAGATGAAACATACTGGACAACAGAGGATGGAACAAAAGAAGGAAGCCTGACGATTAAGTGGGACAAAGCTAAGAAGTTCGATGTGGTTTCTATTGAAGAAGCAATTCAGAAAGGACAGCACATCAACAGCTATAAAGTTGAGTACAAAGCGTCTGACGATGCACAGTGGCAGACACTGAAAAGTGGAGTAACTGTTGGGGCAAAGAGACTGGTTAGAACAGCTCCGGTATCAGCAACTCAGGTGAAAATCACAGTAGGAACAACCAATGGAAAAGTTCCGATGTTGAGTGAAGTTGGTGTATACAAAGCAAGTGAAGGATTCCAGCTGGCAGGAGCAGCGCCGGAAGGAATGGATACAACAAGTGTTAATGAGACAAGTAAGTTTACATTTAGCCCCACAGGATGGAATCCTCAGACAGGAAGCCAGTACATCAACGGACAGAATACATGGTCCAATAAAGCGAATGCAGAATTTACTTTTAAATTCCACGGAACAAAAGCATATCTGATGGGTACAACAGATCCAGGTCATGGTCAAGCGGATGTTTATATTGATGATAAGCTAGTAGAAACAATTAATACACATGCAGAAAGCAGATCCACAGGAGCAAAAATCTTCGAATCTGAAGATCTGACAGATGCTGATCATACATTAAGACTTGTAGCAAAGACAGATGCTGCAATCGGTGTAGAAGCGGCTTACGTAATCAACAACGGTGGCGTAGGAATGATCGAGCTTGAAAAAGATGCATATACGATGAACGAAAAAGAAGAGCTGACAGTTAAAGTAAAACGTGTCGGTGGATCAAATGGAAAGCTTACAGCTAAGATCCAGCCAAACCCGGGAAGTGCTATTCAGAATGACTTTAATACAGAATATGCTCCGGATGTTATATTTGAAGCCGGAGAAACAGAAAAGAGTGTTGTCGCAGCAAAGACCAAACAGAATACCGCTATAACTGGTGACCGTGTATTCTCAATTGAGCTGACAGAAAAAACACCGAAGAATGCAATTATCGGATTTAACGGTTCTGCAAGAATCACAATCAAAGATGCAGATGGAATTACAAAAGATAAACTTCAGACATTGGTTACGAATTCAGCGGCGTTGGAAGAACATCTTTATTCAGAAGGATGGGACGCATTTGCTAAAGCACTGAAGACAGCTCAGGAAGTAGTGGAAAATGAGAGTGCAACAGATGCAACAATCAGAAGCGCATACACAGAATTAGATAAAGCAAAAGCTGCACTTAAGGTTCGTGAAAAGTATACAGAGAATGATCGTTTCAACTTCCCATGGAGAGCAGAAACAAGTGCTAAGCTGGAAGCGGAATTTGCGACAGTGTTAAAGGATGATCCAACCTCTGATGCTCAGTACCCAATGAAGATTGATGCTAAAAGCGATGCAAGTAATGGAAAATTTGTCACAGATATGGCAGCAAATGATGTTCTGAAATATGCCTATCATGCAGACAAGGCTGGTACTTATCAGGTGGTTATGAGATACCGTAGTGGTTCTGCCGAAAATGCGAAAAATAGTATCAAGATTACAGAAGCAAAAGGAAAGATTAAAGACCAAGAAGTTATAGTTGATCCAAAGAAAGAAAATGATAATGTTGTTTTTGGAACTGTAACATTTGATATCGAAGTAGTAAAACCTGGAGATGGCATGATTGTTATCACACCACCAGAAAAGAGAGATGGACTAGATGGTAAAGGTCCTGGAATCGACTACTTCATTATCAGCCCGAAGAATGTTGTATTAGACAAATTTGCCATCACAGCTACAGCAGGTAAAGGTGGAACTATCACAACAGAAGACCTTACAGATGGTAAAATAACAGAAGGCGAAAGCGCAACATTTACAATTACTCCGAATTCAGGATATGAAATCGCAGATGTAAAAGTTGATGGAAATTCCGTAGGAAAGAAAACTTCTTACACATTTAGTGATGTGGATAAAGCACATAAAATTGAGGCAACATTTGCATTTGCAAATTATACAGCAGAAAATCCATTTGTATTCCCAGAAACAAAGGGAGTAACAAGCACACTGGAAGCAGAACATGCTACAGAATTGATTAATAGCAATGATTCAGATTCTGATCCGAACTGGCCGCTTACAATTACTTCTGAGAGCTGGGCAAGTAATGGAAAATTCCTGAACTGTATGGCATACAAAGATTATGCTAAGTACGCTTATACAGCAAACGTTCCTGGAATTTATAAAGTAACAGGTACTTATCGTGCAGGAGCACTGAATAAACTTGCATTTTCTGAGGAAGGAAGTAAGATTGAGGCAGCGCAGTAGATTGTCCGTCAACAAAAGAAGGTAACAACTTAACTGTGAAGACATTCGAACTTAACATTGAAGTAAAAACTGCAGGAGCAGGAACTTTGGTTCTTACAGCACCGGACACAAACAAAGCTCCACAGCTTGATAAACTGGATATTCAATTGATAAGAACTGCAAGTGAAGCAGACCTTACAGAACTTACAGCAACGATTGCTGAGGCAGAAGAAATTATTAACGCAGGAGACAAAGATAAATATTCAGCAACAGCTCTTGTAGAACTTCAGGAGATGGTAAATGCTGGAAAGGCATTCACAGAAAAAACATCTCAGGCAGAGGTAGATGCGAAGAAAGCAGAAATCAAAGCAAAGATTGCTGACATCCAGACACAGTTTACAATCACAGCAACAGCAGGTGAAGGCGGAAAGATTGCACCGGAAGACACAACAACAGTTTATAAGGGAACATCCAAAGTATTCACGATCACTCCTGACAAGGGATACCATATTGAAAGTATTACAGTGGACGGAGAAAATGTAGAAACTATTGCAACAGAGTATGCTTTCGAAGATATTGTTGCAAATCATACAATTGAAGTAACATTTGCAAAAGATGAGCTTACAATTGCGAAAGAAAATCTGTTAGCAACAATTAATACAGCAAACAAAAAACTTGCAGAGACAGAGCAATACACACCGTCATCTTTGAAAGATCTTGAAGATGCAGTCAAAGCTGCGCAGGCTATTTATGACGATCCAAATGCTGATCAGAATAAAGTAAATGAAGCAAAGACAAATGTAGAAGATAAGATGAAAGCTCTGAAAGCGAAAGCAAAGAAAGATGCTCTGAATCTTGCAATTACAGCAGCAGAAGGCGATGCCGCATTAGTTGACAAATACACAGAAGAGTCTATCGAGAAACTTCAGAAAGCAATCAAAGAAGCAAAAGAAGTATTAGCTGATGAGAATGCATCACAGGAAGAAGTAGACGCAGCAGAGAAAGCAGTCAAAGCAGCACAGAAGGCTCTTGTTGAGAAAGAGACACCGAAGCCGGAGGCACCTGTTAAGAAGGATGAACTGAAAGCAGCAGTAGAAGATGCAACAAAGGTTGTAGGAGATACAGAGCAGTATACAGAAGAGTCCCTTGCAGCACTTCAGGCAGCAATCGATAAAGCCATTGCAGTACTGGATAACCCAGAATCAACACAGGCTGAGATCGACGCAGCAGTGAAATCTGTAAAAGAAGCAAAAGAAGCTTTGAAAGTAAAAGAAGACAAGAAAGACGACAACAATAAGGGCGACGACAAGAAAGACGACAGCAATAAGGGTGACGACAATAAAAAGGATGACAATAAGAAGGATGACAGCAACAGCGGAACATCCAACAATGGTTCATCTAATGGCGGAACATCCAACAAGAATACTACAAGCACTGTCAATAAGACATCAAATGCAGTAAAAACAGGTGATGCAGCAAATGTAGCAGGTGTAGCAGGAGTTGCAATCCTCTGTCTGGCAACAGGAATTGTTGTTGTACTGATTAAAAGAAAGAGAATAAGATAAAATGATTGTAGTTATAAGTCTTATCATGATTCTATCATTTCTGCTAAGCGCAGTAGTTATTATGTGTTTATGTAAAAAATCGATAAACTGGCGTAATGAACAGTGTGGTTATGATTTAGAAGAAAGCATAGAACTGTAAAAAAGAAAATTGGTACAAAAGAAATAACTAATCAGAGAAACCCAGGAGTAAAATTCTGGGTTTCTGATTAGTTATTTTATTAAAAACGTTTTCCTGTATTGAGAAGGTGTTGCATTAATAACGCTTCCAAAGACTCTGGAATAGTGCTGCGAGTCTTTAAATCCAACCTGCAGTGCAATTTCCGTTAAGGTTAAATTGGTATCCTGCATTAGCTCAATGGAGCGATTGATACGATAAATATTAATATAGTTTGATAATGTGACGCCCATATAACTCTTGAAAAGTTTACTGAGATAACGGACGGAAATATGCAATTGTTGTGCAATGTCTTCTTGTAAGATTTTTGTAGCGTAATGAGTTTGAATATAATTCAATGTATAAGCTACATAACTGTTTTGAAGTTGAGGCTCTGCATGTTCACGTTCATGTACAAGCTCTGTGTGATCAAGAATATAGAGCATCAGGTTCATAAGAGCAACATTAAGATTAGCGGCTGTAAACAGACTGTCAGAGGAAGTACGCAAATCAATCAATTTCTGAAGATGCTTATCAATCGTTTCATCAGAGATGAGTCGATAATAAAAATGTGAAGAAAATAATACAGCATGAAGAAGCGTAATCGGGAATATTCCATCATTATCAAGAATGATAGTTGAAAACATATCAGGGTTGAAATGTATATGCTGAAACTCGCAATCTGAAGTATCATTCAGATAAAAAGAATGCACCACATCAGGAAGGATCATAATAAAGTCACCTTTTGTACAATGCAGGTTTTCTGATTGAATATCCATATAACATTCTCCGGAAAGAATTCGATAAATCTCAATATTAGTATGTAAGTGTCGACCGAATGTATAACCTGCCTTTCGATACGACACAACTGCTCCCGATAAAATAGAATCAGATAGAGACATCTGTTTAGAAACAGTATTTTTTGGGGAAGAGTCGGAAGTCCTACCGGGGTGAGCCAGAAGATTCGATCCAGTTTGTTCAGTATGAGTTTTTGTCATAAATTTATGCCTCCATAATTAAGTGAAAGATAAACCAAATTAAAATCTATTATAACACAAATATAAGAAAAACACACAAAAAAATATATAAATTTTATATTAAATTTTATATCTAATTTGCGATTATCCGCATAAACACTATACTTTCAAGCACTTTGAAGCATAGAAAATTATTTAATTTACCACGAATTTACCACAATTGAATGAGCCTTGATATGACAATAAA
>ENA-OQHY01000068-OQHY01000068.1-human-gut-metagenome-genome-assembly--contig:-NODE-68-length-54679-cov-3.493309_pt1 | contig 54679 bp, 63 predicted proteins | sample MGYA00242570_ERZ504733 | MGnify/ENA primary metagenome ERZ504733 (study PRJEB26092, sample SAMD00036219) | human gut metagenome | host: Homo sapiens | study: EMG produced TPA metagenomics assembly of... | reverse complement strand
CTGCGAGATTGACAATATGTCACATGCCGTGTCGCAGTTTCCTTACGTCCTGATCAGTGCTGCTCTCGCCGTAGCGGGATTTTTAATCTGCGGAATTTTTGCTCTTTAAAAAGCACCCTTAAAATAAAAGTCTTCGACGATCGGATTTTTTCCAGATTTCATCGAAGGCTTTTTTTGTTTTTTTATTCTTTTACACTCAACCGCACCAGCGCACGCTGCAGCTTTGCTTCGGCAATACGGTATTCTTTGTCTGTCAGACGCCGTTTGCCAGCGCCTGCTCGGCCCTGTGTTTGGCAGCCTCGGCGCGCTCTGCATCAATATCCTCTTCCCACTCCCAGGTTGTTGCCAGGACACGGCAGACCCCGTTCATCATGGAAAGCATTCCGCCGATGCAGGCGGCATTTCTTCTCGTTCCGTCCTCCAGCACAATATGCGCCTCGCCCATACCGAGTGCAGTGCAGTAATTGCAGTGCCCAGGCAGAATTGCCAGGTCGCCGCTGATGGTTCTGCAGACAACGCGCGCTACGTCACCCTCATAGAGAAGTCCGTCCGGCGTGCCGACACGTAAAGGAAATGTACTCATACGTCATTCCTCCTTTACTGATTCAGTGCTTTTGCTTTTTCAAATACCTCGTCGATGGTTCCTGCAAACAGGAAGCAGCTCTCCGGAAGATCATCGCACTCGCCGTCAAGGATCATGCGGAATCCGCGCAGAGTTTCTTTTAACGGCACGTATTTTCCTTCCATACCGGTAAACTGTTCCGCTACTGAGAAGCTCTGAGACAGGAAACGCTGTACCTTACGGGCACGGCTGACCGTCAGCTTATCCTCCTCGGACAGCTCGTCCATACCCATGATGGCGATGATATCCTGCAGCTCTTTGTATCTCTGCAGCACCTGCTGTACGGCACGCGCTACCTCATAATGCTCATGACCTACGATTTCCGGTGTCAGAATACGGCTGGTAGAATCAAGCGGATCAACGGCCGGATAAATACCCTGGCTGGAAATTTCACGGGAAAGTACCGTCGTGGCATCCAGATGGGTAAATGTCGTTGCCGGAGCCGGGTCGGTCAGGTCATCGGCCGGCACGTAAACAGCCTGTACCGATGTGATGGATCCCTTTCTTGTGGAAGTAATACGCTCCTGCAGTGCGCCCATCTCGGTTGCCAGCGTCGGCTGGTATCCTACTGCGGACGGCATACGGCCAAGCAGAGCCGAAACCTCGGAACCTGCCTGCGTAAATCGGAAAATATTATCGATGAACAGCAGCACATCCTGATTTTTCACATCACGGAAATATTCTGCCATGGTAAGGCCGGAAAGTCCGACACGCATACGCGCTCCCGGCGGCTCGTTCATCTGTCCATAGACCAGTGCTGTTTTATCGATAACACCGCTCTCTTTCATCTCGTTGTAAAGGTCATTTCCTTCACGGGTACGCTCTCCGACACCGGTGAAAACGGAAAGTCCGCCGTGCGCCGTTGCCACGTTGTGGATCAGCTCCATGATAAGGACTGTTTTTCCAACGCCGGCACCGCCGAACAGACCGATTTTTCCGCCCTTGGCATACGGCAGATCAGGTCAACGACCTTGATTCCGGTTTCGAGGATCTCCGTTGCCGGAACCTGTTCCTCATAGGACGGCGGATCGCGGTGGATCGGCCATTTTTCTGCTGTTTCCGGTGCCGGCTTATTGTCTACGGTCTCACCGAGCAGGTTGAACACGCGGCCTAAGCACTCCTCTCCGACCGGAACGGCGATCGGGCCGCCCGTGTCGACTGCTTTCGTTCCGCGGACAAGTCCGTCTGTGGACTTCATGGCAATGCAGCGAACCATGTTGTCGCCCGTCTGCTGCGCCACTTCCACAACCAGCTTCTCGCCGTGGTTGTCTATCTCGATGGCATTCAGAAGTGCCGGCAGCTCGCCTTCCGGAAAACGGATGTCCAGAACAGGACCCGTTACCTGCACAACCTCGCCAATGTGTTTTTCACTCATTTAACGACTTCTCCTCACTTTTCTTGTTTCCACTCTTACACGCCTTCCGCACCGCCGACGATCTCCGTGATCTCCTGCGTAATGCTTGCCTGACGGGCACGGTTGTAATACAGATTGAGCTGTTCAATCATCTCCTCTGCATTTCCCGTTGCCGCCTCCATTGCGGTACGGCGTGCCGCAAGCTCACTTGCCACACTCTCACAGATACCGCCGTAGATCAGGCCGCCTAAGTATTCCGGCACAATCGCTTCGAATACCTCGACACCGTTTGGCTCATACAGGATCAGATTCCGGATTTTTTTCGCTTCCGGATCCTCTCCGTCCTCTTTTGCAATGTCAATCAGAGGCAGGATCGGCACGGAAACCGGCATCTGCGACAGCATCGACACGAATTTTGTGTAACAAAGCTCCACATGTCCGAAGGTCCCTTTCCGGAACTCACGGCACAGTGCGCGCGCGATCTCAAAGCTGTCTGCCACAGAAAGATTTGCGATCTCGGCAAAGCTGTCCGTCAGAATGTCCAGCTTCCGGGATTTTGCATACTCCACTGCCTTTTTGCCGACCGGAACCACACAGATCTCTTTTCCTTTGGCATCTGCCTCAAAGCATCGGAACAGATTCGCGTTGTATCCGCCCGCAAGGCCGCGGTCTCCGGCAACCAGCACGTAGCAGCATTTCTCGTTTTTTGCCTCTTTTGCATAAATGGAATAAAATTCCGTGTTTCCTTTTGCAATATCCTGCAAAGTGCGGTACAGCTCCTGAAAATACGGACGGCAGGTATCAGCCCGCTCCTTCGCTTTTCGCAGCTTGGAGGACGCTACAAGTTCCATCGCCTTGGTAATCTGCATCGTGCTTTCGACACTTTTGATCCGCAGCTTTACGGCTTTCATGTTTGCAGCCATAGGCTCCTCCTTCTTTCCTTATTTTGCAGGTCTTGTATTGATAAAGTTTTCGGTGTACGATTCGAGCGCACTTTTCAGCTTCTCTTCGGTATCTGCCTCGAGTTTTCCGGTTGCGGAAATCTCCTGCATCACGGCAGCACCCTCGGCATCGGTATCAAGCCAGGTATACAGTCCGTCCTCATAGGCGCGGACATCCTCAGCTGCAACCTTTGACAGAATTCCTTTCGTTACCGCATAAAGAATGGCCACCTGTTTTTCTACCGGAACCGGTGCATTCTGGTTCTGTTTTAATACTTCCACGATACGCACACCCTGCTCCAGACGCGCCTTTGTATCGGCATCCAGATCGGATCCGAACTGTGCAAAACTTGCCAGCTCGCGGTACTGGGAATAGATCAGTTTCAAAGTTCCGGCTACCTTCTTCATCGCCTTAATCTGCGCATTTCCACCGACACGGGATACGGATACGCCAGGGTTTACCGCCGGCATAACGCCCGAGTGGAACAGCTCTGTCTCAAGGAAAATCTGTCCGTCTGTGATGGAGATGACGTTCGTCGGAATATAGGCGGAAATATCGCCTGCCTGGGTCTCAATGATCGGCAGGGCCGTCATGGATCCGCCGCCGTGTTCATCGTCCAGCTTTGCGGCACGCTCCAGAAGTCTGGAATGGAGATAGAAAACATCTCCCGGATAAGCCTCACGTCCCGGTGGACGGCGGATCAGCAATGAGAGTGCACGGTATGCAACCGCGTGCTTACTTAAGTCATCATAAATGATCAGCACATCTTTTCCCTGATACATAAAGTACTCGCCCATGGCACAGCCGGAATACGGTACGATATACTGCAGCGGGCTCGCTTCGGATGCCGTCGCTGCCACGACGATGGTGTACGCCATTGCGCCGTTCTTCTCAAGATTTTCTACTAAGGACGCTACTGTCGAACGTTTCTGTCCGATGGCAACGTAGATACAGATCACATCCTTGCCTTTCTGGTTCAGAATGGTATCGGTTGCGATCGTTGTCTTTCCGGTCTGACGGTCTCCGATGATCAGCTCTCGCTGACCTCTTCCAATCGGAACCATGGAATCGATCGCTTTAATACCGGTCTGCAGCGGCTGATTAACACCTTTTCTCTCACAGATGCCCGGTGCCGGGCTTTCAATCGGACGGTACTCTGCTGCCGTAATCGGGCCTGCGCCGTCGATTGGCTGGCCGAGCGCGTTGACAACGCGTCCGATCATACCTTCTCCGACCGGAACCGAAACGACCTTTCCCGTTCTTTTTACAAGCTGTCCCTCGCTGATGTTCTCGCCGGAACCGAATAAAACGACAGATACGCTGTTTTCCTCGAGGTTCTGTGCCATTCCATAGCTTCCATCCTCAAACTCCAGCAGCTCGCCTGCCATACAGTTCGAAAGACCGCTGGCTCTCGCGATTCCGTCTCCGACCATCAGAACGGTGCCTGTCTCATCCTGCCGGATCGCATTTTCATAATATTTGATCTGGCTGCGGATGACCTTGGATATTTCTTCTGGTTTCAGTTGCATGTTTTCCTCCTACACCACTGTATCGCTGATTCTTCTGGAAAGCTCGGACAAACGTCCCTTTACGGTTCCGTCAAACAGCTTTCCGTCGAGCTCCACGCGGACACCCGCCAGAACGGACGGATCGGTTTTCAGTTCCATCACGACCGTTTTTCCGCTCATTGTTTCCAGTTTTTCTTCAGAAGCTCTTCCTGTTCCTTCGACAGGGATGCTGCGCTCGTCACAACTGCCTCAGCAATATTGTGGGCTGCGTAGTATCTGCGCTGGAATGCTTCCTGCATCCGCCGAATTCACGGAGAAGATTTTTTTCACACAGCAGTTTGATAAAATTGACCAAATACGGTTCCGCCTGGCTGCCAAATGCCGCGTCGATCAGCCCGATCCGCTCTTTTCGCGGAATCGAAGGCTCCGATAAAAGGCGCGGATACTCCGAGTTTTCCCGGAACAGAGCTCGGATCTCCTTCATCTCGGAAAGGATTTCCTCTTCGAGATGCTCCTCTGCGGCCAGCTCATACAGGCTCCCACCGTATACTCTGGCAGTTTCTGTCATGATGCTTCACCTACATTCGATATAAATTCATCTATCAGCTTCTCATGGTCTTTTTCATTAATCTCACGTTCAATGACCTTTCCGGCAATATCCATGGCAATGCCGCCGATCTCGCCTTTGACTTCATTGACCGCTTTCTTTTTCTCCTGGGCAATCTCTTTTTCTGCCTTGTTTTTCAGGGCAGCCGCCTGTTCGGAAGCCTCTTTTACGATTTTCTCGCTCTGCAGCGTTGCTGTCTTTCTGGCGCTTTCGAGAATCTCGTTGGCCTTTGCCTTGGCCTCCTGCATATTCTGCTCATATTCCTCTTTGATGGCGTTGGCTTCTTTTTTTGCCGCCTCTGCGTCTGTGATCTCCGCATCGGCTGCCGCACGCCGTTTTTCCAGCATCTCATTGATCGGTTTGAAAAGGAACCGTTTGATCAGATACATCTGGATGAAGAGGTTGCAGATCTGCGCGATAAAAGTCCAGGGGACAATTCCTACCAGTTCCTGAACCTGCATAGTTTCTTTCCTCCTAGCAATCATTTACTCCTTGCAACTATTTCAGGAAGTTCATGAACATTCCCGGTGCTACGAAGATCAAAAGCAGGCCGGTTACGAAACCGTAAATACCTGTGGTCTCTGCGATCGCACAGCCAAGAAGCATGGTGCTTGTTACATCGCCTTTGCATTCCGGCTGACGTCCGATTGCCTCAAGTGCCTTTGCTACGGCGTTACCTTCACCGATACCAGGTCCGATACCTGCGATCAGGGAGCATCCTGCGCCGATTGCGCATCCTGCGAGAGCGATACCTTTTGCTAAAATCTGAAAATCCATCTTGTTTTCCTCCTGTATTTTCTTTTTGTAAACCTCATTTTTTAATCTCTTTAGCCTTCCTCTGCTGCATTCGCAATGTACATGACAGTCAGCATACAGAAAATAAAGGCCTGCATCACGCCGGAGAACCAGTCAAAGTAAACCGACAGAACCGCCGGAACACCGACATCCAGAATCGGAATCTGCGAGAGGGTTCTTCCGAGCACGCCGGGAAGCAGTCCCAGCAGCTTTCCGCTTGCCAGTGCCAGCGATCCGTAGATCAGGCATTGATGACAACGCCGGAAAGAATGTTTCCAAAGTGACGGCACGCCATACTGATCGGCGTTGCGAGCTCCGACAAAACGTTAAACGGTGTCATAACCGCAATCGGAGTCGTAAAGCCTTTCAGATATCCGCCAAAACCATTCGTTTTGATCTTCTGTGTTGTGATCATAATAAAGACCACAACAGCCCAGGCCGCCTCGGTGGAAAGATCCGCTGTCGGACTTCGAAGTCCGATCAGGCTGATCAGGTTTGAGACAACGCTGGTCGCGAAAAGCGCCGACACAAAAGGAATCAGATAGCGGAATTTTTCTCCCATGTTGCCGATAACAAATTTGTTTGCGGTTTCCACAATCATTTCTGCCACCGCCTGGCGTTTGGAGATGTTCCGTATCTTCAAATCTCTTGTGAGCCAGATGCAAAGTCCGGTAATGAGTGCCATTACAATCCAGCTTACCACCAGCGTTTCGCTGATCTGAATTTTCCCGAACAGCGGAAAATCGATCGGGATCGTAAAAAAGACTTTTGCACCGGAGATATCAACCTCCATTCTCTTTTCTCACCTCCTCTGTATGAGATAAAATAAAAAATTTGAACCTTTTGTCAAAGCGGATCTTCACAATCCGCTTCGCTGCTTGCTCATAACCGAATCGCTGCTTCGCTGTTTCGGTTTCAAAACGCCGTCCCGTCTTTGCGGCTTTCGCCAAAGATCAGGTTCAGCGCTTTATGCTGTTTTTTATGCCCTTCAGCTTGATGGCCGTTCCCGGAATTAAAAGCGGCAGGATTCCTGCGGCAAACTGAAAGCATGGAGCACAATCGCCAGAATTGCCCAGAGCATCTGCATCAGGTTTCTCTGCGAATAGCTTGCCTGCATCCGCCGTTTTGCTCCCGCCTCGTCTGTCTCGGACACTGCTTTTTGTACTGCCATGCCCATCAGGAAAAAGTTCAGCACCGCAACGGCACCGCCTCCGATTCCCCCGAGGATCACCCGATAGTCAAATGGGATTTTTTCCGGCCAGATCAGGTGCAGGATCAGAAACCCGACCCACATCACAACCACGCCGACAACAGTATAGATGGCAACATTTTTCGTCTCCTTTTTTACGGCCGGCTGGACCTTGTCTCCGAAATTGCTCATATCGCCTTGTTTCCTTTCTAATGGATTTTCCCCTTAAAATCAGTCTGAAATCTTTTCTCTGCCACTTAATCTTCGTCAACTGTGAAAACTTTTTCAGACACGTTCTAAATATGTCGGTTGAAAGACACCCGCTTTTTCTTCTTTTTTCCGTCCGGCTCCGTCTCGATGCGTTTCTGATGCCGCAGAACGCTCTGCCGAATTTCCAGGCTGTCACGGCACCGCCTCCGATCCCAAAGAAAAAGCCGATCAGATAAATCCATGTTCCAACCGAAAAGCGGTCGCAAAGCCACCAGCAAAGTGCCAGACAAAGAAAAAGAGGCGTCACAAGGGACAGTCCGAATTGTGTCAACATTGTGAGATTGGTAATCATCCCCGTCCACTTCTTCATATCCTGTCCCTTTCTGCCGTCTCTTTTTTGTCAGACTTTCGGGTCTGCGTTCTGTCTTCCATTTTTGTAACCGCTTAGTCAGATTGTACCATAAACGTTTTTCATAAGACAAATGAATTTGTATATTTTCCAAATTATTTGTTTTTATTTACATTCTTTTCATAATAATTGGAACAATTTTCTCATTTTGTCCCATTGCAAAATTGCAGCGTTCACCTCGCTTCTTATTTTTTGAAAAAAACTGCGGTTTTATTCCACACATACTGCCGTTTTTTCTTTCCAACCGGAAAGCTGATAGCTTACCTCATAGTGTCCCGGCTCCAGCAGGTATCTGCCGTTTTCTTCTGATCCGAGCACTTCTGCAACCGCTTCTTTTTCACTTTTGGCAACCATTGGAAGTACGGCCTCTGCGGTACAGTCGAACGGAACATCCATGGTGATGGTCACGTGCTCTTTGTCGAAAAGCTCCCAGCGAATGCTGTACATTCCCGATGCAGAATCATATTTTGCCTCTGCATACCTCAAATCCCAGTTCAGCGTCGGTGCAAACTGTACGGTCCTGACACCCGGATGGGATTCCATCGTGTTGATGCCGGCAACGTGACGGAACATCCATTCCTGGATGGAGCCGTAAGCATAATGGTTCATACTGTTCATACTGATGCCGGAAATCGTACCGTCCGCAAGAAGGGAATTCCAGCGTTCCCAAACGGTAGTTGCACCAAGCTTAACCTCATAAAGCCAACCCGGAAATTCCTCGTTCAGCAACAGTTCGTAGGCAAGATCATTCATGCCGTTGTCGGTGAGCACATTGTTCAGCAATGGTGTTCCGACAAATCCCGTCTTCAGTTTGTGGTTACTCTGCTCAAACAGCTTCAGAAGCTGCCGTTTTGTCAGCTCTTCGTTCTTTGACAAATGGTATTTCAGCGTCAGCAGCAGCGCCGTCTGTGTTTTGATGCAGCAGCGGCCTGTTGCGCTGTAATATTCTTCCTGTACCACAGCAAACTGCTCCTCGGACAGCTTCTGATACTTCTCCTGCTCCTCGCGGTATCCCAGCACACCGGCCGCTTTTCCCACGATTCCTGCGCTGATCGCATAATACAGGTTTGCAATAAACTCCTCGTCCGTTGCACCCATGACCTGCTCCGCGCCTGTACCGGATTGTCCAGTGCCAGCCAGTCGCCAAAGTGGAATACATATCTCCAGCCATGGTTGTCCCCATCCACTTTCGTGATGTAGTCCACCCACGATTTCATGCTCACAAACTGATCTTCCAGAATGCTCTTGTCCCCGTAAAACAGATACAGATTCCACGGAATGATGCACGCCGCATCGCCCCAGACACACGCTGCATCCTCGACGCCGCACGACGGCACCACGTGCGGCACCTTTCCGCCGAGCACGCTCTGCTCTTTTGCCATGTCGTACAGGTATTTTGCATAGAATGCATACGTATCTTCGAGATACATCGCCGTCGGCGAGAATACCTGCGCATCTCCCGTCCATCCCATACGCTCGTCACGCTGCGGGCAGTCGGTTGGAACATCTACAAAATTGCACTTTAAGCCCCAGCGCACATTGCTGATGAGCTGATTGACCAAATCACTTCCTGTTTTCATCCAGCCTGTCGCTGTGATGTTGCTGTAATAAGAAAGACCCGTGAAATCCTCTTTTTTCAGATCCGGAATGCCTTCGATCTTCACGTAACGGTAGCCGTAGAACGTAAAATGCGGCACAAGATCCATTTCGGTTCCATCGGAAATATAGATGTATTCGGATTTTGCACTCCGCAGATTGTCATTGTAGAAATTGCCGCGCTGCAAAATCTCACCTGTCTGAACATGAATTTTGGTTCCTGCCGGCACGTTGACATGCAGCTTGAAAATTCCCGTAAACTCCTGCCCCATATCGAAGACCAGCTCGCCGGCCGGAGTATGAAGCAGTTCTTTAGGTTCAAACGTCTCATGAATCGTCACCGGAAGGCTCATGCGTTCCGTCAGTTCTCCTTTTGGTGCCTCACAAAAAACCGCCTTCTCCAATGGCAGTTCCGACAGCGTGTCGTCCCGGTGCTCACCGTCGTAAAGATTCGAGAATGCAATTTTACTGCGCCGCACCTGCCACGATTCATCCGTGCCAATCACCTCTTCCGAACCGTCCGCATACGTCAGATGCAGCTCCGCAATCAGCTTCCACTCATTGCCGTAAAATCCCTTGTCCTCAAACGCACTGAATCCAAACCGCGCCTTGTACCAGCCGTTTCCAAGCAGCACACGGAGCATTCCCTGTTTTGAAACCTCCTCTGTCACATCATACGTCTGATACTGTACCCATTCATTGTAATCATTGCTGTACGGCGTCAGGTACTCATCCCGACACGCTTCTCATCCACATACACCTCATACAGTCCAAGTCCGCAGACATACAGCCTGGCCTTTGCTACCTCTTTTGCCGGAACAATTTCTTTTTCAAAATATGGATGACGGTTCTCCTTACTGTCACAGGAAATCCATTTTCCTGTCCATGCTTCATTCCGTTTTCCGGTCTCAAAAAACTGTACTTCACTCACCGCCGTCTCCCCGGCATCACTGCCCGCTTCCACGTTCCAGTAATACCGCGTTCTCGCTCCAGATCCAGCTTCACCGGATAGAAAAGACTGCTCGCCTTATCATCCTCTCCGGAATCAAACAGCAGATGCTCCATCGCTGCATCCGATGCTACACGGATTCTCGCATAGCTCTGTTTTTTTCCTTCCGCGTCTTTCACTTTCCAGGAAAAGACCGTTCTCTCCATTCGGAACCCCATTGGATTTTCCAGATGATTCACCTGTGCGTGATAAATTTTCATTTCAATATCCTCCTCCACCTTATTTTTGAAAATTCCCCCATTTTTTCTCATTTTATCATGATCCCTTTCGAGAAAAAGGTTCTGTTTTGCAGGAAAAACATCTTTATTTGCACCATTTCCTGCCCACCAGACATCTCCCGGATTGCCAGAAAGTATGGGACATTTTCCCTTTTTCGGGCTACACCGAAACTAATAAGAGCCTGTGCTTTCCTTTCCCCTCCGCCGCAGTGCGATCCTGCCCGGAGGGCTTTTTACTTTACAGGAAAATTCAACGAAGTTTCCTGCAAAGTAAAAAATGCCGGATTCTTTGAACCGCCCCAAGAAATCAGATTTTTTAGATCTAACTTTTTAGGACGGTTCATCCGACATTTTTCCGGAATTTTCCGGCTCTATCTTCAGTTTCTATCTTCAGTTCAGCAATTCATCCGCCAGCGTTCTCTTCGGCACATAGTGCACATCATTTTCATCCCGGTAATAATTCGTATTCCCACCCTCCGGCACATCTACCAGATGAATCTCCTCCGCCGGTTTTCCAAACGCCACAATCAAAAGCGGCCGGATCTCCTCAGGCAGTCCAAGCACTTCCATCACCTCGCCCGCCTGAAAATTCCCGATCATGCAGCCGCCAAGCCCCTGCTCCACAGCCGCAAGCAGCATCGTCTGCGCCACAATCCCGACATCCTTCTGATACCGGTTCAGATTCTCATCAATCCCCTTATCCTGACAGATCACAACAAAGCCCGTCGGCCGTTTCCCCGGATGCGGCAAAACCATCTCCGGCAGCGCCCGCGCCCACTTCGTCAGTCCCTGCACCTTCTCCACATCTTCCGGCTCCCACGCCAGAAAATACTTCAACGGCTGCTTATTCACACTCGAAGGACAAAGCCGCGCGCAATCCACAAACCCTTCCAACGTCTCCCGCGAAATCCTCACCGACTCATCAAAACCACGATAACTCCTGTTTTTTAATACCAGATCCTTTAACATCATTCTTCATCCTCCTGTCTTAACTTTTCTTTCTATCTCCCACTCTACCACACCTCCCACCCCCTATCAATCACCTTTTTCTCATTTTCCCTCTTGACATACTTTGATATTCAAAGTATTATATATCTAGTTTTCAAAACCATATAGTAAGGTTTTTAACATTACATTTTTACCAATACCAGATCCCGTGCCCGCCGCCGTGTCGGGGATGTTCCTCCAGGATGCGCATTTGCAGGAGGCCTGCAAACTCTTAGGCTATGGAATTTTGCGTTGCTTGAAAAAACGGCACTGTCTGAGCGCAGCGAGTTCGCCGTTTCAAGCGCCCTTAGCAAATCCCAAAGCCTTAGAGTTTCCTGGCCTCCGAAACCGCGCCATCCTGGAGGAACATCCCCGGCGCGGCGGCGGGCACGGGATCGTCCATTTATCAAAAAGGAGAATTCATATGTTACCAAATTTAAAAATAGGAAATCTCACCGCCAAATACCCCATCATCCAAGGCGGAATGGGCGTCGGCATCAGCCTCTCATCCCTCGCCGGCGCCGTTGCCAAAGCCGGCGGAATCGGCGTCATCTCCGCCGCCCAGCCCGGCTGGCGCGATCCGGAATTCGCGCGTGATCCCTTAAGCGCCAATCTTCGCGCCCTCGCCTTCCACATCCGCCGTGCCAAAGAAATCTCAAACGGCGGCATCATCGGCGTCAATATCATGTGCGCCCTGACCCACTACGAGGAATACGTCCGCTGCTGTATCGAAAACGGAGCCGATCTCATCATCTCCGGGGCCGGTCTCCCGACCGATCTGCCAAAATACATAAAGGGAAGCTCCATCAAGCTCGCCCCTATCGTTTCCCCTCCCCGGACTGCCAAGTTCTTCTGAAGCTTTGGGACAATCACTATCACCGCGTTCCTGATCTCGTTGTCATCGAAGGTCCTGCAGCCGGAGGCCATCTCGCTACTCCGCCGAAACCGTGGAAGAAACAGCACGGCGCGGCTACGATGACGAAATCCGGGAAATTCTGCAGATTGTACATGGCTACGAAGAAAAATATGCCTGTACCATCCCCGTCGTCTTTGCCGGAGGCGTCTACACCCATGAGGATATCCTTCACTATCTGTCGCTTGGCTGCGCAGGCGTCCAGATGGCTACCCGTTTCGTTGTCACGGAAGAATGCGATGCCGATCCCCGCTACAAACAGGCATACCTGAATGCAAAAAAAGAAGATATCACGATCATGCACAGTCCGGTCGGCATGCCGGGCCGCGCAATCCGCAATCCGTTTCTGACGGAACGCGAACAGGAACGGGAAAAAATCTCACACTGCTACCAGTGCCTCAAAAAATGCGACAAAGCCTCCATTCCCTACTGTATTACCACAGCCCTGGCCCGCGCTGCCGATGGCGATACCGACAACGCTCTTCTTTTCTGCGGAGAAAACGCATGGCGTCTCGATCACATGACCACTGTACCGGAGCTGATGGCGGAACTGGTCGGGAATCCTGCGGACAGCAAAATAAAAATTTAGTAGTGACTTTCCTTCCCAATAATGTTACAATCTTCTTTATGGTGTCAGCATAAAAGTCTTCAAGAACTGACCATAAACCCAAAATTTTTGTAACACACAAAAGGAAGGAACTCTATGAACAAACACAACAAATCCCGCAGCTCGTTTTCCGGCAAAATCGGTTACGTGCTGGCTGCAGCAGGCGCTTCCGTCGGACTTGGAAATATCTGGCGTTTTCCCTACCTCGCAGCAAAATACGGCGGAGGAATTTCCTCCTCATTTATATCCTGCTGGCGCTCACCTTCGGCTACTCCATGATCGTTGCCGAGTCCGCCATCGGACGCATGACACGAAAAAGCCGGTCGGCGCTTTCCAGTCGTTCGGCAAATCGAAATGCTTTCCGCCGGAGCTGGATCAACGCCATTATCCCGATTCTGATCGTTCCATACTACTCTGTCATCGGAGGATGGGTCATCAAATATCTGATCGAATACGTGAAGGGCAACAGTACCCTGCTCGCAGAGGACGGCTATTTTTCCGGCTTCATCTCAAACGGAGTTTCCACAGAGCTCTGTTTTGCCGTTTTCTGCCTTATTACGGTCGCCATCATCTACGCCGGTGTGCGAAACGGCATTGAACGCGTTTCCAAGGTGATGATGCCGATTCTGATCGTCCTTTCCGTTATCATTGCCGTTTATTCCGTGACAAGACCGGGCGCACTGGCAGGCGTGAAGTATTTCCTTGTTCCGAACCTCAAAAACTTTTCATGGATGTCCGTTGTTGCCGCCATGGGACAGATGTTCTACTCCCTCTCGATTGCGATGGGTATTCTGATCACCTTTGGCTCCTACATGAAAAAAGACACCTCGATTGAGGATTCCACACGCAACGTCGAAATCTTTGACACTGCCATTGCGATCATGGCAGGCTGATGATCATTCCTGCCGTCTTTGCCTTCTCCGGCGGAAATCCGGATACCCTGCAGGCAGGACCTTCCCTGATGTTTATCACCATCCCGAAGGTATTCGCCAATATGGGCTTTGGCACTGTGATCGGTATTCTGTTTTTCCTTCTGGTGCTGTTTGCCGCACTGACCAGCTCCATTGCATTGACAGAAAGCGCCGTTTCCACCTTTGAGGATGAGCTCGGCTGGGGCCGTAAAAAATCGACCGTTCTGATCGGCGTTATCATGATTACGCTCGGAACGCTCTCCTGCCTTGGCTACGGACCGTTTTCCTCCGTCACCATTCTTGCATGCAGTTCCTGGATTTCTTCGACTTCCTGACAAACTCCGTAATGATGCCAATTGCTGCCATTGCCACCTGTCTTCTCGTTTCGAGAGTCATCGGTGTGGCAAAAATCGAGGAAGAAATCATCCATGGCGAGAGCCGCTTCCGCAGAAAGAAAATCTTTCTTGTCATGATCCAGTATCTCTGCCGGTGTTTGCACTGATCATTCTGTTCAGTTCCGTGGCAAATGCATTCGGCTGGATCACCATGTAATGAATCTGTAAACGATGAAAAAAGATTGTTTTCGAAACACGATCACGATTTCGAAAACAATCTTTTTTTATCCAAATCTGTCACACCAGCATCAGGAATCCGTCAGCAGCAGAATATCTTCCTCCTTCAGATACAGCTCCTTTGGAATCCCCATTTCCGGGCTCCAGTCTGTTTTTGCGATCTTCCACTGCAGCCAGCTGCATTCGGCATTCTTCCGGAACGAAATGTTCCATTCAAACGGATCTTCCCAGATTTCGGATTCGTTGACCGGAAATACATTTTCCTCACCCGGCCTTTCTACTGTGGCCAGAAAATGTGCCCGGATGCCGACTGCGCGGATATCGTCTGCAATTTCCCGCTCCTTTACGTGCAGCGTTACGCCCCAGTCCACGGCCCGCAGCGTGTGCGCATCCACCCGCTCGGCCGCCGAAATGTTCTTGCAGCCCGACAAAATTGCCGCTGTGCGCGTCTTCGGATTCTGGAAAAATTCCTTCAGCGGTTCCATGACTTCCATCTTTCCCCGGTTCATACAGCTGACCGTATCGCAGAGGCGGTACACCTCATCGCGGTTGTGTGATACGAAGATGACCGGTTTTCCGGCCTCCTTCAGATGTTTGTACATCTCCTGCTCCAACTGCCATTTCAGATAGGTATCGAGCGCTGAAAACGGCTCGTCGAGCAGAATCAGCTCCGGCTCTGCTGCGAGCATCCGTGCCATCGCGACGCGCTGTTTCTGTCCGCCGGAAAGCTGTCCCGGGATCTTTTTCTCCAGCCCTTCCAGCTGAAACTGGCGGATCAACGATTCCGTCCGGCTCCGGTCCGGCCGTTTTCCCATGCCTGCCTCAATATTCTGCACAACATTCATATGCGGAAACAGGGCGTAATCCTGGAACATATAACCGACTTTCCGCTTCTGCGGCGGCAGATTGATTTTTTTCTCCGAATCAAACAGCACCTTGCCGTCAAGGACAATCCGCCCTTCATCCGGCTTTTCGATTCCGGCGATACACTTTAAGGTCATGCTTTTTCCACAGCCCGACGCGCCGAGAATCGCAAAAATCTCCCGCTCCGCCCGGAACTGCATATGCATAAAAAATCCGTCCAGCTTTTTCGTAATATCTACTTCAAGCGCCATTCTTTATCCTCTACCACTGTTTCTGATTTTTCTTTCTCCGGTTACCGAGAAGGTTCATTGCCGTCATCGCAAGGAATCCGACGAGCAGTACGACAACAGACCAAAAACCCGCCGTTTTATAATCCCCGTCCTGAATCACCATTGCGATTTTCTGGGAAACGGTACCCGTCTTTCCCGGAATATTTCCGGCCAGCATCGACGTCGCACCGTACTCACCGAGCGCCCTTGCAAATGCCAGTACCGTACCGGAGAGCACGCCGGACCTGCCGATGGGATGACCACTTTCCAGAAAATCTTCCACTCCGACATACCAAGCGTCCGCGCCGCATAGATCAGGTTCGTATCCACCTGCTCAAATGCCGCTCTCGTATTGCGGTACATCAGCGGAAACGCGATAATCGTTGCCGCCAGAATACAGCCAAGCCATGTCTGTACTGCCTTGATACCGAAATTCTCATACAGTGCAGCACCAAACGGACGGCGGAGGCTGAAAATCAGAAGCAGGAAAAAGCCTGCAACGGTCGGCGGCAGAATCATCGGAAGTGTCAGAAAGCCGTCAATTACGGCACGCGCGCCGGGACGCAGCTTCATCACCGCACGCGCGGCAAAAATACCAAAGAAAAAGGACAGAATCGTCGCCACAATACCGGTCTTGATCGAAATGACAAGCGGGCTCCAGTCCAGTGACTGTAAAAAATCCAGTATTTCCTGCATAACATTTCCTTTCTATCCATGGCAGCCCTGCATACCTGCATCACGCATCCTGCCCGGATTTTCTCTGATGCAAAACCACCGTCCGTAGAAACGAAATCTTTCTTTTTCGGACGGTGATTCCAAATCCCTGCTGTTTTTTGTGGGATCTTCTTTTTATTCTACCTCTGTATCAAAGTAATAATTCCGGAAGATGGCGGCTGCCTCATCAGAAGTCAGAAACTCTACAAAGTCTTTCGCTGCTGCCTGCTCGGTCTCATCTGCCTCTTTGTTGACAACCTGTGCTGCCGGGTAGATGACATTTCCGGTCAGATCGTACGGAACGACCTGCAGAACCTTCAGACGGTCCTCCAGACCGTAGGTATCGGAATAATAAACCGTACCAACTCGTTGGATCCCTCTGCAACTGCGGAAGTAACGGCTCCTACGTTTGCACACTCATTGATTTCCACGCCGCCGAGCGCTTCGGAAACCTGCTGGGTTGTGATAGCCGATACGTCGTCTGCTTTCTCCAGAATGCCTGCATTGACCAGTGCTTCTCTTGTGTATTTTCCAACCGGAACGGAACCGTCTGCCAGTGCGATGCTGGATGCCTTGTTCAGATCCTCCAGGCCCGTAACTTCTGTATTGCTTCCCTCATAGGTTACAACGCAGACCTGATTGTTTACGATGTTGTGGCGGGTTCCCTCAACCAGGAGATTCTCACCCTCAAGCTGATCCATCTGTTTTGCTGCTGCGGAGAAGAATACGTCGCAGGATGCACCCTCTTCGATTTGTGTCATCAGGGTTCCTGAGCTGTCATAGCTTCCAACCAGTTTGACATTCGGCTGGGTCTTATTGTACTCGCTGATCAGCGTCTCCATTACGGAGTTCAGGCTCTTTGCGGCAAATACGGTGACGGTGGTATCGTCAAATACTTCGCCGTCTGCTGTGCTCTTGGCGCTGGATGCGCTCTCTGCTTCCGAAGAAGCGCTGGATGCAGATGTGCTCTCTGCCTTGGAGCTGCTCTTGCTGGAAGAATCTGTGGAATTGGAAGATCCGCATGCGGCAAGAGAAAGTGCCATAGCTGCCATCAGAAGAATGGATACGGTTTTCTTTTTCATGATAATTGACTCCTCATTTTGTATCTTTACGTATGAAGCGCCGGATGTGCACCTTTTCGTTTTCCGGTTTTTGCTGACCGGATCTGAATGAGCTGTGCGGCAATGCTGATTGCAATCTCCGCCGGCGTCTCGCTTCCGATCTCGATTCCGATCGGGGCATAGACACTGTCGAGCTGTTCTCCGGTAAAACCCTGCGCTTCCAGTTTTTCGCGCACATACTTTGTCTTTCTGCGGCTTCCCACCACACCGATGTACGATGCGCCGGTGCGAAGCGCAAACGCCTCGGCATCCGCATCGCACCGGTGGCCGCGTGTCACAATCACGAGATAATCATTTTTCCGGATCGAAAGAATCTCGTCCAGTTTCGTAAAATCCACCAGCATGGTCTGCCCGGCGTCCGGGAACAATGCTTTGTCCACATATTCCTCCCGGTCATCGAGTACGATACAGCAGAAATCCAGATGATGCAGCACCGGAACGAGTTCCTGGGCCAGATGGCCGCCGCCGAACAGATAAACCTTTCCGTCGTAGCAGAATTCCTCGGCGTAATACGTTTTCCCGTCCAGTTCCAGAATCCGGCAGTGGCCCGCTTTTTCCTGTGCCGCCGGAAGCATTTCCCACGCTTCTTTTTCCAGCACGCGGATGCCGGTTCCGTCCAGCGCAAAAAAATCCAGTAACTGCGGTACTGCTCCTGCGCCGCAAGTGCCTGCGCCAGACTTTCTGCTTCGCCGTGCGCTCCATTCATAAAATAGAAGCACACCTTCACTCTGCGCCGCAGACCATGCCAAGCCCCTTCCCCTCTCCGGTTCCGAGATCGTATTCTCTGTATTCACTTTTCTTCTCCTGCACCAGCTCCTGCGCATGCAGAACCGCCTGATATTCCAGGTTTCCGCCGCCGATAGTTCCGAAAATCCGTCCTTCCCGGCCGACCAGCATATAGGCGCCCGTCGTGCGCGGAATGGAGCCGTCCCCTTCGGTGATAAAGGCAAGAACCGTGTCCTGTCCCTCTTCCAGCTGTGCAAGCAGTTTCCGGTAAAGTTCGTCCATGTTTCCTCTCCTTGTGTCTGATCTCTGTTCTACTTTTCCGTCACCAGTTCGATGGTGTCACCCTTTTGAATCGTGCCGCCGCGCAGCACCACCGCGAAAACGCCCTCCCGCGGCATGATGCATTCACCCATGCGTTTGAAAATCTCGCAGTGGCTGTGGCACTCCTTTCCGATCTGCGTCATCTCAAGCAGCGCATCCCCGCAGGAAAACCGCGTGCCGACCGGCAGATTCCGGAAATCATATCCTTCCACGATCAGGTTTTCCCCGAAGGCGCCGAGCGGAATATCCGCCCCCTTTGCACGGAAGGCTTCTATTTTTTCATACGACAAAAGGCTCACCTGGCGGTGCCAGTGCCCGGCGTGTGCATCGCCCTCGATGCCCCAGTCTTCCACCAGCTTCGCCGTTTCCACCTCGTGCTTTGCCGTTCCCCGTTTTTCACTGATACAGATTCCTATGATTTTTCCCATTTCTTTTGTTTCCTCTTCTTTTCGAACCGCCGTCATTTCATCCGCCGATACCGGACATCAGGTGGTGCTCTGTCATATCCTTCGGCCGCTCAAAGCAGTGTTCCATCGGCTTTTTTAAGATTGCCTGTGCCATCACATCCCGCAGATCCGCCGCCGTTCCGTTCTGCAGAACCTCCCGCAGATCCACGCCGTTCTCATAGCAGAGACAGAGCTTTAAAAAGCCGCGGCTTGTCAGCCGTATGCGGTTGCAGCTTCCGCAGAACTTTCCGTGGATCGCGCTGATAAAGCCGACGGGCATCGACAGCTTTTCGTACCGCACATAAGCCGCAGGACCGTTTCCTTCTTTTTCCTGGTCCGGCGTACATGCCCCATACCACTGTTCCAGCTCTGTTTTCAGCGCCTCATTCGACGGACCACGTACGATTTTCCGGCGCCCACCGGCATCACCTCGATGAACCGCACCGGGACTTTTTCCTGCTCTGCAAATTCAATCAGTTCCTGCGCATGCAGTTCTTTTCGATGCACCGCATTCAGCTTCACTAAAAGACCCGCCTCTTTGGCCGCGCAGATGCCCTGCTTTACCTGCTCCAGAGCATCGCGTCCGGTAAGCGCCGCAAACTCTGCCGCATCCACGGTATCCAGGCTCACATTCACACTGTCACAGCCGGCCGCCTTCAGATCCCTCGCACACGATGCCAGGCGCACGCCATTCGTCGTGATCCCAACGGATGCGGTGCCCGGCACTGCTTTTATTTTCTGCACCAGCTCCACGCACTCTTTTCTTACCAGCGGTTCCCCTCCGGTAATCCGGTAATGCGTGATGCCAAGCCCAGCCGCGGCGTGCACAATCTTCAGCATCTCTTCGACGGTAAGCGGTGGATTCTGTTCCGCCTGCTCCAGTGCACAGCCCGCCGCACTCTCCGGCATACAGTACCGGCATCTCAAATTGCACGCGTCCGTGATGGAAATCCGCAGGTAATCTATCGTTCTGTCATACTGATCCTTCATCGTTTATCTGCCTTTTCCAAAACCGCAGTTCGGGAAGGTGCAGACCTTGCAGTTCAGGCAGAGACCGCCCTCGCCAAGACCGGCCAGCTCCTCCGCTGTCACCTCATCATCTGCAATGAGCGCGGCAGGACAAGATCGAAAATCGTCCGTTTCGAATACATGACGCATCCCGGCAGGCCGACGATCGGTGTTCCGTTTTCGGCATACGCCAGAAGGAACATGGCTCCCGGCAGCACCGGCGCGCCGTAGGAAACGATGCGTGCTCCGGTATTTTTGATCGCCAGCGGCGTCTTGTCGTCCGGATCCACACTCATTCCTCCGGTGCAGAAGACAAGATCGGCACCCGCTTCCATCGCGCGGCGGCATCCGTCTGTGATCTTCGATGCATCATCATCGTAAACCTCATGAAAGATCATCTCCGCGCCGAATTCTGCCAGCTTTTCCTGGATAACCGGTGTGAAGGTGTCCTCGATCCGATGGTAATACACTTCATTTCCCGTTGTCAGAACCGCAAATTTTTTCTTGTGGAACGGCTTTAAGGTCAGGATCGGCCCGTAGGAACAGACTGCCTGTGCCGTCTCCATCTTCTCTTTTTTGATGACGAGCGGAATAATTCTCGTTCCCGCCAGTTTGTCGCCTTTTTTCACGTATGTATCACCGTGGCGCGTCGCAATCATCATCTCGCCGAGGCTGTTTACTTTTTTCAGCTTCTCGCGGTCCACTTTCAAAAGGCCGTCGCAGTCCGCGATCAGTTCAATTTTTCCTTCTTTGACATCGGACGGATGCATGTGATCGTTTTTACACATATCGTAAAGAATCTGTGCCGCCTCATTTTCATGCAGCATTGTATCGTCCTTTTCCCAGATGTAAATGTTGTCCTTTCCGACACTTAACAGCACCGGGATATCTTCTTCTGTAATGATGTGGCCTTTGCGGAATACCGCATCTTTTGTCACACCTTTGATAATCTGTGTAATATCGTGGCAGAGCACCTGGCCTACCGCGTCTTCTGTTTTCATCAGTTTCATCTGAAACGCCTCACTTTTTCTATTTGAATCTATTCCAGTTCCCCGCAGATCACTTCCAGCACGCTTCCGGCGATGCACCGCGCCTTATCGGAAATCGTGAAGCAGTTCTGCAGTTCTTCTTGCCGCGGATCGATGTCCGCAATCTTAAATCCCTTCGTCACCGGATAGCGTCGCGGATCAGCCCGCGCAGCAGACCGGAGAGAGATGCTTCCACAGGTACCGTCCCGTTTTCTGTCTCAATCTCTGCAATCACAGCCCTGGCTTCCACAATGTCTCCGATCGAAGCCACATTCCGCAGAATACCTTCCGCCTGTGCATGCATCACACGCTCTTTTCCGTACCCGCCGATGATGCCCGGAATGCCAGTGTTCGGAACCGCGCTTCCGCTTCGGATCACGCGTCCAAGATTATGACCGCGCTTCGTCTCAATTACAACATCCACATCTTCTCCTGCCGTAAAGCCCGGTCCGAGGGCAATCACAAGCGGCGCCATCTCTTTTGTCGTCCCGAGATTTTTCTTCGCCAGAATCGCATCGACACGACGGCCGGGCGAAGTGCTGCAATGCTTAGTCCCGCCGGATCCACGAGCACCGGAACACCATCTTTCTTCCAGATCCGTTCCATTTCCTGTTCCAGAAGTTCTTTCCGGTTCTTTTTCTCTGCGAGATCCACGTCCATGCGCACGGCTTCCACGTCCTCTACCCTGGCACTGCGGCATATACCGCTTCGCTCAAAGCCACCTGCCGCCGGATCGCCGCCGGGTGCTCTGCTTCCAGAACCAGCAGACGAAAGCCCGCTTTTTTCAGACGATGGATCGTACCGGTTGCAAGATCTCCTGCTCCCCGTACCACGATCAGATCTTTCTTTTCATCTTCGCTGTCTTCCTTCTTTCGTTTCAGCAGCAGCCGTTTTCTTCCGTCTTTCGCGGCCTGCTTCGTTATTCTTGTTCGAGAATAACGCTTTCCATTAATAAAAATACAGGAAAGGACCCGTTTTGTCAACGTGTCCCCGTAAAAAATGTTATTTTTCTTCTGTTCCAAACCACTTCTGAAACGACGCATCGGCGCCTGCGCGGACTTCTTGTTCAAACTTCCGGTACCGCTTCAGGAATTCTTTTCCCTCCGGGGTCAGTACCGTCTGGCCGCCGTTGCTGCCGCCCCGGTTGCCCTGTACCAGCGGGATGCCGAGATCCTCCTCGGCGCGCTTTAAGATTTTCCATCCCTTCGAGTACGCCATCTGCATGCATTTGCAGCCCTTCGAAAGGGAGCCGGTTGCTTCCACATGCTCCATCAGCTCCGCCACACCGGGACCGAAGGCATGATCCGTCCGGCTGACGCGCAGCCGCATGTCGTACCGCAGCTTCTGTCGTAATGTTTCTTCTTTTTCTTCCATTTCCACCTCACACCTCTACAACAGCACACGGTACTCCGCCTCATAGGCAAGTCCCGCCGTCTGAAGTGCCGCAAGGATTTCTTTTCCCTCTTCCGGCGCTGCTTTCCAGGAAAGGCCGCAGCCCGCCGTAATTTCCCGCGGAACGGGGATCATCCTTCCCGGCAGGCCGTGCGCTCTCGCATACTGCTCCATCTGCATCGCCTGCGTTGTCCCCGCAAACGTCAGAATCCAGGTTTCTTTTCGCTGTCTCATATCGTTTCTTCCTTTTTCCAGCTTCTTTTGTATCCCGGATGCCGGCTGCCGCCTCTCTCACTGCTGCATTTCTTCTTCGGCAAACTCCCGCAGAGCCTGCGCGGCAATCCGGACTTCTTCTTCCGTCAGTACATGGGAAAAGCTGAACCTCACGGCTCCCTGCTCCCGTGTTCCGAGTGCTTCGTGCATCAGCGGCGCGCAGTGTGCCCCGCTTCGGACTGCAATACCATAGTTCTCATACAGCCAGTCGCTGACATATCCCGAATCACAGGAGCCGATGTTTAATGCCGCCGTTGGTACCCGCTGCTGCAGATCGTCTGTTCCATATAAAGTAAGTCCCGGGATTCCCTGAATTTTCTCCAGAAAGAGGTGCATCAGCTCCCTCTCTCTTTTGTAAATCATTTCAATCCCCGTCTTCTCCAGATATTCCAGCGCTCCCAGAAGTCCCGCAATTCCGTGGACATTTAAAGTTCCAGCTTCCAGGTGCTCCGGCATCGCCGCAGGCTGTTCTTTTTCATAGCTTCGGATTCCGCTTCCGCCCATTTTGAGCGGCCGGATCGAAAGTTCGGGACGGACGTAGATTCCGCCGGTTCCCTGCGGCCCTAATAGTCCCTTGTGGCCGGAAAAGCAGAGCACGTCGATCCCGCTTTTCTGTACATCAATCGGCAGAATCCCCGCTGTCTGCGCCGCATCGACGATCAGAAGCAGGGAATGGTGTTCCGCAATTTCGCACACCCGCGCAAGATCCGTGATATTTCCGGTCAGGTTGGAGGCATGCGTAACGACAAACGCTTTCGTGTTTTTCCGCACTGCCGCTTCCATCTGATCGTAATCGATCCTTCCAGATACATCCGCCGGGATCACGGAAAGCTCCAGTCCCTGTTTTTCCAGTGCATACAGCGGGCGCAGAACGGAATTATGCTCGCAGACTGTCGTGATCACATGATCCCCCGGCCCGAAGAGTCCGAAAATTGCCGTGTTCAGTGCCTCCGTATCGTTGCACGTAAATGCAATCCGCTCCGGACTCTCCGCGTGAAACAACTCTGCCAGCCGCATTCTCTCTCAAAGACGATGCGGCCCGCATCCAGTGTCGCATCGTGTGCACCGCGGCCTGCATTTCCACAGCCGCGCAGTGCCTGGATCATACGCTCCTCTGCTTCTTTTGGATGCCACAGCGACGTTGCCGCCGAATCGAGGTAAATCATGGCTTAATCACGCGGTCTGCGCTGCTCATGCGCTCCACGATGTCATACATGTTGGTCACACTGCCGATCTGCAGCTTTTCGGTGATGCCGTAGAAGTTCAGGCATGTTCCACAGGTCAGAATTTCAACGCCGCGCGCTGCCAGATCTTTCAGATCCTCCAGGGACTCGGAACCCTCGCAGGTCAACTTTGCACCGCCGTTGTAGCACAGAATCGTATCCGGCAGCTCATCCTGCTGGGTCAGTGCATAAAGGAAGCTCTTCATCAGAATTTTACCCAGCTCCTCGGCTCCTTCGCCATATGGTCTGCAGAAAGAACGACGAGTTTTGTTTTCTTTGCCGCCGGTACGAGGCATACGGTTTTCTCTTCTGTTTCAGCCGGCTCTGTTTCTGATACGGTGAACTCCACATGATACTCTTTTTCTTTCTTCTCTTTTACCAGAAAGCCATATCCTTTCTGCTGCGCCATTTTTTCCAGGTTCTGCACGGCGATTTCATTATCCACCAGAACCTCCACTTTTCCGCTTCCCGCAAGTTCTGCAATCGCATTTTTTGCCTTTACCAGCGGTACCGGGCACACATCACCCATTGCGTTTACTGTCTTTTTCTCCATCTCTGCCATTTTTCATCCTCCCTGCCTTACCATTTCCTGCTCTGTGTCACATAAATTTCGGTTCCTGCCGGCTCTGTGATTTTTCCAACGATTGCTGCCGGAATCCCCTGCTCCAGCAGTTTTCTCTGCATTTTTTCTGCATCCACGGCATCCACGGCCATCAGAAGCCCTCCCGATGTCTGCGGGTCAAACAGCACCTCCTGCATGCCGAACGGTATATCCTTAAAGGTCACATGCTGCTCCAGATGATTCCGGTTCCGCTGGCCTGCCGCAGTGATCAGAAACTCCTCCGCCGCTTCCACAGCCCCCGGGAACACCGGAATCTGATCCGCCCAGATATGACAGGACACGCCCGACTCCATCATCTCATGCAGATGTCCTAGGAAACTAAAGCCCGTTACATCGGTACAGGCATGAATGTTATACTTCCGTGCCGTCTCCGAGGCGTACTTATTCAGCGTCATCATCGATTCCACTGCCTTTTGAAATCCACCCGGGTTTTCCTCCCCGACGCGGTGCGCCGCACAGAGAATGCCGGTTCCGAGCGGTTTCGTCAGAATGAGCAGATCACCCACGCGGCCCGTATTGTTCTGCCAGATCCGGTCCGGATGCACGGTTCCCGTGACAGAAAGGCCGTATTTTACACTGTCATCCGCAATCGAATGACCGCCGGAGAGCGATCCGCCCGCCTCCTGCACCTTTTCCGCGCCGCCGCGCATGATTTCTCCGAGGACATTCAGATCCATCTGTTCCGGAAAGCAGACGATATTCAGGGCTGTCCGCACCTCTCCGCCCATCGCATAGATGTCGCTTAAGGCATTCGCCGCCGCAATTTTTCCAAACGTGTACGGATCCTCCACCACCGGCGGAAAGAAATCCAGCGTCTGGACCATCGCAAGGTCGTCCGTCAGCCGGTAGACGGATGCATCGTCTTTGCTGTCATAGCCCACCAGCAGATTCGGATCCTTTTCCCCTTTCGGCAGCTTCTCCAGAATATGTTCGAGCACGCCTGCCCCGAGCTTTGCCGTACAGCCGCCGCTCTTACAGAAAATAATTTTTTCTTCTTCCATCGTTACCTGTTCCCTCTTTTTTCAGCTTCTTCCGCACTCTCCGTCCGTTCCGCGCAGAAGTCCCAACGCATGCGGCAGGGTATCAAGTACAAATCCAAGACTCTCTTCCACCGCCTTCGGGCTTCCCGGCAGATTGATAATCAGCGTCCGATGACGGATTGCACTCACTGCCCGGCTCAGCATCGCCCGTTTTGTGATCGCCATGCTGCCCGCGCGGATCGCCTCCGCGATGCCAGGTGCCACACGGCCGGATACCGCCAGAGTTGCCTCCGGTGTCACATCCCGCATGGAAAATCCCGTGCCGCCTGTCGTGAGGACAAGATCGCACTGCTCCAGATCGGCAAGCCGGATCAGTTCCTCCTCGATCATCGCCCGCTCATCCGGCAGAAGACGCATCGAAACGACTCATACTGCTCCGCCGGAAGCAGCTCTTTGATCCTTGGGCCGCTCTTATCCTCGCGCTCGCCCTGATATCCTTTGTCACTTAACGTTACAATTCCCACCCGGAAAACCGGGAAATCTTTCTTTTCTGTCATGCTTTATTTTTCCTCTTTCTGATAGATATAATGACCGCTCTTTCCGCCGTCCTTTTCCAGAATGTGGATATCACGAATCACCATGCCGCGGTCCATCGCCTTGCACATATCGTAGATCGTGAGCAGCACTGTGGAAACGCCAGTCAGCGCCTCCATCTCCACGCCGGTCTTTCCGACACATGATGTGGTGCACACGGCCGTAATAGAATTTGTATTCTCGTCCGTGGTAAATGTCACTTCGCAGTTCGTCAGCGGCACAATGTGGCACAGCGGAATCAACTCCGCATTCTTCTTCGCCCCCATGATGCCTGCCAGCCGTGCAACGCCGAGCACATCGCCTTTTTTCGCCGTATGGTCCCGCACGGCTGCAAATACCTCCGGGCTTACCTGTATGGTTCCCGTCGCCGATGCTGCCCGGTACGTGTCCGGCTTCTCATGGACATCGACCATGACGGCGCTTCCGTCTTTCTTAAAATGGGTAAATTCCGCCATCTGTCTCCTCCGTTCTATTTCCGTTTTATTCTCCAGGTTCCCACTCTTCTTCCGCTTCACGCACGGGAAGCTCTGCTCTCCCATACCAGGATTCGTGTTCTCACCGCTTTGTCTTCTGTTTCCTGTCGCGCACGTAACCAGAACATGCTCGATCCCCTGCCTGCGCAGCAGCTCCACAAGTTTCTCTGCGGCCGCCCGGTGTTCTTTTTCCTCATACTGGTGCAGTACCGCATAAAACGTTCTGCCTTTCAAATCCTTCTGCTGTCCCTGTTCCGATGCGATCAGCCGTGCCAGATCTTCTTCCGTGATATGGTGTTCCATCGTACAGTCAAGCAGTTCCGCCGCCCGTTCTGCCCGAAAGCAGCCCTTGCCAAGCGGCTGTCCCAGTGCCGAAAGACCTGTCACACCAATCACAAGATCTGAAGAGGAAAGCAGCGCCGGTTCATGTTCCGCCGGTGCCTTGCACGGCAGGTGCCTTGCGCCGTCCGCTCGATCAGCGTCAGATCGGCCTTTTGCGTGCCTCTTCAAATAGTTCCGTTTCCGGCATGGAAAGCTTTTCCGGATCCCGGCAGGCACTCCCGATAATCGCTGCGCGGCCTGTGCGAAATTTTCTTTCGACCGCTTCCAGACTCTGGTCATGCCCATTCCTTCGGCGGACGGTAAATGTGCGTCGAAGTTGTCACCAGTACCTTCTGATCGTTTTTTACACAAAAGCCTGCCATCTCGTACAGCAGCGTCGTTTTTCCGCCGCCGCCGATGATAGAACTACATGGTTCTTTTCCTTTAAAAATGGGAACGCCGTTCCCATTCCTACCGGCTCCAGCTTCTGTTTTTCTGTTTTCTGCCAGATTCGAAGCATCTCCTCTGCCCCCTTCTGCCGTCTTTCTTTCTCACTCTACCATACTCATTTTGGGCTGTCAAATTTTACTCGCGCCGTAAAAACTTGAAAAAAGAACTGCCCCGATCGGGCATCCCCATCAGAGCAGTTCTTCTATTCTTACTGAACGTGTACGGTAAGCACCGCTGCATTTGATCTGTTTCCATCGCTGTCCGTCACATGATACGTCAGCGTGTAATCTCCCGGCACTGCAGTATCCACATCGCCGTCGATCTCAATCTGGTTAAAGAGTGACTCCTGGCTGTCTGCATCATCGGTCATCTCTTTGATATAGCTGGTTTTGTCCAGATCGTTTCCGGCTTCCACTGTTACTTCATACGTATTCAGGTACAATTTTGGGCTTTCTGCCGGCAGTGCTTCGATTTCCATCTGCGCATCTGTCTCATTTTTTGTGCCCTCTGTGTCATTCTGCTGCGGCTCCTCTGTTGCCGGTGCAGACTCATCTGCCGCCCCACTGTTATCCGTTTCCTGCGTAGCCTCATTTTCCGCCGGGGTATCTTCCGCTGCAGCTTTATAATTCACGCGGCGTGTTGCTTTTGATACATTATTGTGACTGTCCTTTGCCGCATAGACAACCGATGCACTGGTATGGTCATCGTTCGGGAAAATGTTTTCAATCATCAGCGAATCTGTCACATCTCCGTCTTTCTCATCCGTTGCAGTAACGCCTTCCAGCAAAGGCGCTGTATCACTGCCTTCCGCATACGTTACATCCCCATCAGCTGGAAGCTCGATTTCCGGGCCTTTTCGGTCGTCCGTCACTACGACAGCTGCTGTACCGGCTCCTAGCGCCACGCACAGGACAATCAAACCTGCAACAATCCCTTTTTTCATGGCAGTTAATCGTCCTCCTCCTGGCCGTAATCTCCATATTTGTACTGACCGTATTTTCCGTATTTACCATACGCCTGTTTCTGCATATCCACCTTGTTCAGGACAACGCCAAGCAGCGGGCAGTTACTTCTCTCGAGCTGGCTCTTTACTTCCTGTGCAAAACGATAGCTGATCACACCGGACTCAATGACCATGATTGAACCATCACAGATTTCTGCAACGATTGCACTGTCGATAACGCTTCCAAGCGGAGGAGTATCCACAATCACATAATCGTAAACTTACGAAGTGCATTTAAAAGACTTCGGAAGTTCTTTCCCCCCAGAAGCTCTGCCGGATTCGGCGGAAACGGGCCGGAATAAATCATGTAAAAGTTCTTTACATTGGTAGAACAGATGACATCCTCCAGAGTTGCCTGACCGGACAGGAAGTGTGCCAGTCCGCGAACAGATTTCTGTGTTTTCGTTCTTCCAAGAAGAACCGATTTCCGAAGATCGGCATCGATCAAAATCACTCTTTTTCCGCTCTCTGCAAGAGAAATGCCGAGCTGCATAGAAACACTGCTCTTTCCCTCATTTGGTGTACAGCTTGTAACCGCGATTACTTTCTTATCTTCTCCGCAGAACTGAAGGTTGGTCCGAAGAGATTTGTAGGCTTCCACAATCTGATAGCCTGATTTTTCCTGTTTTACTACTACCTGATTCACGTTCCGTATCCTCCCTTATTTCTTTCTTCCACGGCCGTTTTTGTTTTTCTTCTTGCTCTTTTTCTGTCCTTCTGCAAGAGGAATTATGCCGAGTGTACTGACACCCAGATAACGTTCTACATCTTCGGAGGTCTGGATGGTGTCATTTGTCAGATAAACAATAATGATGATGACAATCGCGATAAATGCACCTGCTATTGCACCGATCAGCCGTTTTTCTTAATACTTGGGCTTACCGGCTCATCTGGAATATTCGCCTCATCTACCACATTTACAGCTTCTGTGTTCATAACGTTCTGAATATGATCTGATGCTGCTACACGGATTGCATCCGCCATCTGGCTTGCTACATACGGATCTTCGTCTTTTACTGTAATCGAAAGGATACGCGTATCGTTCTGTGTAGTAACAGTAATTTTGTTCAAAAACTCCTCATAGGTAAGATCCAGATTTAACTGTGCAATAACGGTTTCAACAACCTGACGGCTCTGAATCAGCTCCGCATAGTCTTTGGTTAAAAGAGAACTTGCCTGCAGATCTCCACTTGTTACAGTACTGCTGCTGTCCTGTTTTGACAGTACATACATTTTTGTCGTCGATTCATACTGCGGCTTCATAAATACTTTGCTGACCAGTACCATCAGAAGGCCAAGTGCCAATGCAGCTAAAATCACATAGCCAATTTTGCTCCAGAGCACACGAAGCAGTTCCAGTAAATCGATTTCAATTTCATCCTGATTCTGTTGATTCGTTTCCATCTTCTTCTCCTGACTTTTTTTAGATTTCTCCGGCATCCCTTAAGATTTCCATCGGATTATCGTGGAAAATCCTTTCGGCATATGCCTCTCCCATTTTTTTTGAAACATAGGCAGCGCCTGCTCCTATGTTGGGAATACGTGTTTTTGTGTTGTGGGAATCGCTGCCGACAAAACCGAGCAGATCTTCCTTCATCAGTTTTCTGCAGTAGCGTTTTGCCCCCCACGTATACTTTCCAAGTATACTTTCCACATTCACCTGCAGTCTTGCGCCCATATCCACCAGATCGCTGGAAAATCCGACGCTCTTTACCGTTGCCTGATAGCGCTCCACATGCGCGATAATCGGTTCGTAACCGCAGGACAGTACATTGTAGACTCTCTCACGGATATGCTGTGCGGAATCTCCCTCGGAAAATTCCAACAGAACATAGGATGAACCGGCCATGGTCACATATTTCCGTTTTTCCAGGATATCCTGAAGATCCATGTTCGAGTGAAGTTCACACCCGAGATAAAGCGACATATCCGGATATTCCTTTTTTGCCGCTTCCTGCAGTTTCAGAAACTGCTCATGTACCTTTTTTGCCGGTGTTTCAAACATCCGCCGCCGATAATGCGGTGTGATGATAATCTTCCTGACCCCGTCCTCGTGCTGCATTTTCAGCATCGCCAGCGACTCTTCCAGGTCAGCTGCACCGTCGTCTACCCCCGGGACCATATGGCAGTGTACATCAAATAATTCCTTCATACCTTATCCCTCTTTTTGTGTTCTTTCTTCAAGTCACGCATACTTAGACATTCTACTTTAGTATACATCCTTTTGTGATCTCTGGCAATACAAAAAACATACTCTGTATTTATTTTTTAACATTTTTGTCAAACTTGCCTAAAATGAGGGATAAAAAAGAGACCTCCATTTTCATGTCGGCCTCTCCCGTTATTTTCTGCAGATGAAAACCCCTGCCTCTTTTGTGATCTCAATTCCGCCGTGTTTCTGAATTTTCTTTTCCAGAAATTCTTTGAATTCCCGCTGTCTCGGATACAGATACTCATTCTGATTTCCATGGCAGGAAAGGATATAGTCCAGAAGCGGCTCCGGCCGGTCGACCCAGAGACTGTCCTCGTAGATTCTTTTCTCTACGCTGCCAAAATAAGGCTTTAACTGCTTTTCTCCGTGATCCAGACCAAAAATAGTATACAGCGCCACCTCCGAAAGATTGATCTGCGGATCAAACTCCTGTACCAGATCGGTAATCTCTTTCATATGGCCTTTTCCATACGTACTGCAGTAGAACACGCCGTCATCTGAAAGCACACGGCTGATTTCCTGCAGACCGCGGGACAGATTCTGGACATAGAACAAAACATGATTTGCAATAATCCGGTCGTATTCCGCATCCGGAAACGGAAGCTTCTGGCAGTCCAGTGTCCGGAAATCAAAACAGAATGCCTTTTCTTCTCCCAGATTTTCCGCCGCATCCCGGATCATGCCGTCCGACAGGTCAGACAGACAGATATACTTTCCTTTCAGCACGGATGGCTCCGCTTTTTTCCAGAGCTGCCCGTTTCCGCAGCCGATCTCCAGAATCCGGCGCGCACCGTCAAAATCCATCTGTTCCAGAAGCCACGGGAACCATCCCTTTTTATTTTGGGAATACTGCTCGTGCAGCGAAATACGGATATTCAGGTTTTCCCCGTTTTTGTACTGCTCCACCAGCGTCTTTTCCATATCGGTCAGATGAATCAGGTTCAGAATGCCGGTCCAGTCGATCTGGTTCGTCTCCTCCAGAATCTGTGTCGTATTCTGCAGCGCCTTTTCCATCTGTTCCAGATTTTCCATCTTCTTGTGCACAAGTCCGATCTGCATTTTCAATGATTTCAGAATATCCGCACTCGTATCGTGAATCGTCATATTTCCGATCTCATTCAGGGAAAATCCGAGATATTTCAGCGATAAAATTTTCTGCAGCTTCAGAAAATCCTCATCCGAATACATCCGATAACCGGATTCGTTAATAAAGCTCGGCTTCAGCAGCCCTTTTTTGTCGTAATAGCGAATTGTCCGAATGGTCACATGGGCCATCCGGGCAAATTCACCAGTGGTATAATATTGATCCATATCCACCACTCCTTCGCAAAAGCCGCTTTTTTGCGGCCTTTGCATTTCACTTTTCTCTCTTACAGACGGTCTTTGTACATCTCAGCGAAGTAGTTCTGATACTCACCGCTGATGATGTGTTTCCACCAGTCTTCATTGTCCAGATACCACTGGATTGTCTGTGCAATTCCGGTATCGAAATTGTATTTTGGTTTCCATCCAAGCTCAGTCTCGATCTTGGTCGGGTCGATTGCATATCTTCTGTCATGGCCCGGGCGGTCTTTTACGTATTTGATCAGAGATTCCGGTTTGTCCAGAGCTTTCAGGATGGTCTGTACTACCTGAAGGTTTGTTCTCTCGTTGTGTCCGCCAATGTTGTAAACCTCGCCTACTTTACCTTTATGGATAATCAGGTCGATTGCTTCGCAATGGTCGGATACGTGCAGCCAGTCTCTGACATTCTCACCGTTTCCGTATACCGGAAGCTCTTCGTCTGCCAGTGCGCGGCTGATCATAAGCGGAATCAGCTTCTCCGGGAAGTGATACGGGCCGTAGTTGTTGGAGCATCTGGAAACGGTAACCGGGGTACCGAAGGTTCTGTGGTAAGCCAGTACAAACAGGTCTGCGCTTGCTTTGGATGCAGAGTACGGGCTGGAGGTGTGGATCGGGGTATTCTCTGTAAAGAACAGGTCCGGGCGATCCAGCGGAAGGTCTCCGTAAACCTCATCGGTAGATACCTGATGATATCTCTTTACGCCGAATTTTCTGGAAGCATCCAGCAGTACACGGGTTCCCATTACGTTGGTCTGAACAAAGATGCCAGGATCCTCAATGGAACGGTCTACATGGCTCTCTGCTGCGAAGTTGACAACAACGTCAAATTTCTCTTTTTCAAACAGATCCATGATGAAAGCTTCGTCTGCGATATCACCTTTTACAAATTTGTAGTTTGGTTTGTCCTCAACCGGTTTCAGAGTCTCCAGGTTTCCCGCATAGGTCAGCAGGTCCAGGTTTACGATCTGATAATCCGGGTATTTGTTTACCATATGATGTACGAAGTTTCCGCCGATAAATCCGGCTCCGCCTGTTACTAATACTTTCATGCTTTTTCTCCTTTTTGGTGTGTTTATCTTCTCAGTTTTATGTCAATTCAACTTGTTGTACTCTCACTATAATGGGTGACGTTGCGTCATGGTCAAGAGGAGAATGAAAAAAGTTTGTGAAAATCTTGTTTTTTCCCCTCCTACCTGTCTATCTTAAAATTTTTACGGCGATTCTCGTAATATACTGTTCCATTTCCTGACTGGTCAGCGCGTCCACCATATATTCCTCATAAAAGCGGTCGTCCAGCAAAAGTCTCTGTTCCGTGGCATACCGGAACAGCTTCCGGTACGCCGCTTCAATTCCCTGCCATGGTCCTTTATAATAATAACAAAGATACTCTCCCTCCAGCCGAACCGTGTATCGCACTTTCGCCGGCACACGATCAAAAATCAGATAAAAATCACGGTAATCCAGAAAATTCCCCGTTTCCAGTGTTTCCCGTTTCTGAACAAACCCCACATTATACGAACTTCGATTTCCGTATTGCCCGCAGTAAGCATAGAGCTCTCCGATTTTCTGATTGACTGCCAGATTATCCGCTGACTCGCTGTGGTTTGTGACAAGATACTGCAATGGAAGGGTATGGATCCCCACAGGACAGAAGGGATCTTTTTCAAACGCCTCACGCATTCCGCCGATGCCTGTGCCAGAAACCGCTTCTTTTCCCCAATCCAGCGCTGCATCTCGCGGAGCCGCTGCATTTTTTCGCGCACCACCTTCTCCTCCTGTTCCAGCAGTACTCCGAATTTTTCAGGACTTCGCTGTTCCAGATAATTTCGAATCTCTGCCAGCGGCATGCCCAGCTCCCGCAGCATTCCGATCACATCAAACGTTTCCATCTGATCCATCGCATAATACCGGTAGCCGTTTGCCTCTCTTCTTTTTGGTACAAACAGACCAATCTCATCATAATGAAAAAGCGTTTCCTTTGTCGTGCCTACCAGCGCTGCAAATCGCCCCGCGCTTAAATACTCCTGTTTTCCCATTTCTGACTCCTTTTCCTGAACATTTGCTCTCGGAATTTTTCCTGTTTTTCACCTTTTTTGCACTTGACTATAGGGTTACCCTATCCTTTATAATAGCAAACGATTCAAATTTTCACAAGAAATCTTTCCCATCTAAAGCGTGTCTGAAAAAGGCTTTTCACACATAAAAAGGAGGTTTTTGATTATGAGCCAGTCACTCGCCAAGGATTTTAACTTCCGCTCCCTGCTGAAGTTTGCGTTTCCATCGATCATCATGATGATCTTTATGTCTCTCTACAGTATTGTGGATGGCTTTTTCATCGCACAGTACGTGGACAGCATGGCGCTTTCCGCCGCCAATATCGTCTATCCTGCCGTCAGCATCCTTCTTGCCGTCGGCATCATGTTCGGTACCGGAGGCAGCGCCGTTGTCGCCGCAAAGATCGGACAGGGAAAACTGGAGGAAGCCAACCGTAACTTTTCTGCCCTTACCCTTACCACACTGATCATCGGTATTCTGGGCGCAGTGCTCGGCAACCTGTTTTGCCGTCAGATCTGCAGTCTGCTCGGTGCAACGCCGGTGCTGATGGATTACGGTACCGCCTATCTGCGGACGATCCTTTCCTTTGCCCCGGTCTGTCTTCTCCAGGCACTGTTCCAGTCCTTCTTTGTAACAGCAGGGCGCCCGGGACTCGGACTTTCCCTTACGGTGTCCGCCGGCATTACCAACATGCTTCTGGACTATCTGTTTGTCGTTCCGCTCCATCTTGGTGTTGCCGGAGCTGCCCTTGCCACCGGCCTTGGCCAGTGCATTCCGGCCGTTGCCGGCATTTTATACTTTACCTTTGCCCGCAAAGGCCTTCGCTTCACCCGTCCGGAATTTTCCAAAGGCCTGCTCTCCACAAGCTGCTTCAACGGTTCCTCCGAGATGGTCAGCAATCTTTCTGCAGCCGTTGTCACTTACCTTTTCAACATGCTGATGCTGAAATTTGAGGGCGAAATCGGTGTTGCCGCCATCACGGCGATTCTGTACGGACAGTTTCTCTTTGTTGCGCTGTACCTCGGCTACAGTATCGGCGTTGCACCTGTGTTCAGCTTCAACTACGGCAGCCGGAACAAACAGCGGCTGATCCGGCTTTACCGCATCAGTATCCGCTTCGTCGTGGTAAGCTCTGTGATCATTGCACTTGTGGCTGCCTTCGGTTCTCCTGTTATTTCCGCTGTTTTCATGCAGAAAGGCACCTATGGCTTTGAACTGACCCGCCACGGTGGTTACCTGTTCTCCATCGCCTATCTGTTCTGCGGTACGAATATCGTCGCCTCCGGCATTTTTACGGCACTGTCAGACGGAAAGACCTCTGCTTTGATTTCCTTTTTGCGAACCTTCGTCTTTATCGTTCTCTCCGCGCTGCTTCTGCCGCTCGTGCTTGGCACCAACGGTGTGTGGCTGTCGATTCCGGTCGCCGAATTTCTGACGCTGTTCATCTCCGTGCCGAAGCTGTCCCGCTATTTCAGAGATCCAAAAGTCGCACCGGAGACGCAAACGAGTCCCAACTGATCTTACCGACTTCGCTGATTCTCAAAACCCCGCACAGGGATCCGTTGTTTTCACAGGATCCGCTGTGCGGGGTTTCTCTTTTGCTACCACTTTTTCCCCGGGCAGTCCCGCAGTGCAATCGCTGCCCGCATCTCCACGTAGCAGCCGCACATGCGGCACATGCCGGACAGCAGCTTTTCACACTCCTTACAGATGGAAAGCCGCCGCTCGTATTCCTCCTCCGGCGTTTTATCGTCCGCCGGAATTCTTGCAATATAATCATACATATTCTGAAAAAAGCCTGCCTCGTCCATCTCACGAAGCAGGCATTTTTTACAGATTCTGGTATTTCCGTCCATCAAACTCCTCCGGAACCGAATCTTTTTTCATCCCAGATATCTTCTGGTTTTTATGGTTTCCCTATTTTACGGCGATATGAAGCACACTGCATGCCGGAATGGTAAAGGAAATCCCCTCTTTTGTTGCCTGCACACCGTCAAAGACCTGAACGCCAACCGTCTCCGGCGCTTCAAAGGTGTTCTTATCCTGCATATGGCCGGTTACGATCTCGGCTTTGATCTCGTCAGCTTTTTTTCCGAGAAGTACCGCCTCTACCGGATATGCTTTTTCCAGATCCACATTCGTCATCGTGATATGAAGTACACCGTTGGCATCTACCGAAACAGATTCCGTCAGATTCGGAACCATGTATTCGTCTTCCAGACCAACCTGCTCCGTTTCCAGAGAGCTTGCCAGAAGATCATTTTCCTGATGTACCTGATACAGATCAAAAACATGATACGTCGGAGTTTTGACCATCTTCTCCCCCTCGGTCAGGATCATCGACTGCAGAACATTTACCATTTGTGCGATGTTTGCCATCTTGACGCGGTCGCTGTGTTTGTTGAAGAGATTCAGGTTGATCCCTGCGACCAGTGCGTCACGCATGGTATTCTGCTGATACAGAAATCCCGGATTTGTTCCAGGCTCTACATCATACCAGGTACCCCACTCATCCACGATCATGCCGACCTTTTTGTCCGGGTCGTACTGATCCATAATGGCGCTGTGGCGGCGGATCAGCTCTTCCATATACATCGTTTTTTTCATGGTCTTATACCAGTCTTTTTCCGCAAATTCCGTTGCACTTCCCTTGTGATCCCAGGTTTCCGGAACCGTATAGTAATGAAGGGACAGTCCATCCATCATGCCGTGCTGCTGCGGGGAGGTTCTGCGAAAGCATGCTTTCATCACTTCCTGCGTCCACTCATAATCATCCGCATTGGCACCGCAGGCAATCTTCCGGATCTTTTTGTTTCCATCGTAATCACGCACAAAGGTCTGATATCTGCGGTACATATTTCCGTAGAATTCCGGATTCATATTTCCGCCGCAGCCCCAGTTCTCATTGCCGACGCCGAAGAAATCGACGGTCCATGGCTTTTCGTGGCCATTTTCCGCACGAAGGTCTGCCATCGGAGATACACCGTCAAATGTCATATATTCAACCCACTCCGACATCTCCTGTACAGTACCGCTTCCCATATTTCCGTTGATATAGGTTTCACATCCGATCTGACGGCAGAGTTCAAAAAACTCGTGGGTACCGAAGCTGTTGTCCTCGACAACACCGCCCCAGTTGGTGTTGATCATTTTTTTGCGGCTTTCTTTCGGTCCGATACCGTCTTTCCAGTGATATTCATCTGCAAAACATCCGCCCGGCCAGCGCAGTACCGGAACTTTGATATTTTTCAGTGCTTCAACAACATCGGTACGCATTCCGTTCACGTTCGGAATATCGGAATTTTCTCCTACATAGAGTCCTTCATAAATACATCTTCCCAGATGCTCCGAAAACTGTCCCTGGATTTCCTTATTGATTTTTGAAAGCTTTCTGTTCGCATCAATTACTAACTTAGCCATAACTTGTCCCCTTTCGAGATCTTAAATTTGGCTTTATTATAGGAGATGTATCTCACTTGTGTCAATGAGCGTACAAGTTATTTCCCCATGATTTTTTCAAAAAGTGCGGCCGTCTGGCTGCTGACCAAAAGGCCGCTTGTTTTATTTTTCATTCTGCATACGAAAAAACCGCCCTGGTTTTCACCAGGACGGGTTACCGTCCGTGCGTTAGAGGATTCGAACCCCCGACCTTTTGGTCCGTAGCCAAACGCTCTATCCAGCTGAGCTAAACGCACATTTCTTTGTCGCTTTAGAACTCTTTGTTTATCACTCGTTCCCGCTGACATCATGTATATTACACTATCCTAAGAGAAAAGTCAACACCTTTTTTAAAAAATTTAAATTTTTTTCGAATAACAGTTTTTTGTGAAAATAAGGGCTTTTTCCCCTATTTCACAGTCCGCACCAGGTAGTCTTTCTTTCGCAGTTCCTCTTCAATCAGATCCAGGGTCTGCGCCGAGTCTGCCGATACGGTATGAAAATGTTCCCCTGATGTGATATTCTTCAGCGGCCGTGATTTTCCCTGCCGGATTTCTTCCATAAACAGTGCCACCTTATTTCGTGAACTGATATTAAGTTCCGCCCGCAGTTCTCCGTAAACCTCGTGACGCACAATCACATCCAGCACAACGCCGCCGAAATCCACGATTGTATTCAGCTCGTCCTGCATCTGCTCATCCGTGTGATTCACCTCAAGACCCGCGTCTCTCTCACCGGGCTGCTGCAGATGTAGCCGCGGTTTGTCGCAATCACATCGTATCCGGCTGCGCGGATCAGGGCAATGTCCTGGACAATCACCTGACGGCTGACTTCACAGCTCTTCGCCAGCGCTGCACCGGAGACCGGCGTCTTACTGTTTGTTATTCTTTGAAGAATCTCTTCTCTTCGTTCCTTTCCACTCATCATAAAACAAGACCTCGCATTTCGTACACTTCCCTTATCTTATCACACTTTCCGCCGTTTCTACAATAGCAGGAAATCATTTTCCAAAAGCTTTGTCAAGGACTAAAACTTTATGAAATTTTCCGGGCTCTCGTATATTCGTCCCGCCAACTGCCAATCATGAACGTATAACAGTAACGAACGGTAACCATACGTTCCATGTTTCAGGAGGATGCATACCATGGCGATCAATAAAGTTGAACTGTGCGGAGTCAATACATCACGCCTTCCCGTACTGAATGCCGAAGAAAAAGAGACTCTGCTGAAAAAGGCCCGCGAAGGAGATGCTGCTGCCCGCGAACGCTACATTCAGGGCAATCTGCGCCTTGTCTTAAGCGTGATCAAGCGCTTCTCCAACAGCAGTGAAAACGCCGACGATCTCTTTCAGATCGGCTGTATCGGCCTGATTAAGGCGATTGATAACTTCGACACGACCTTAAACGTCCGTTTCTCCACCTATGCCGTGCCGATGATCATCGGTGAAATCCGGCGGTATCTGCGTGACAACAATGCGATCCGCGTCAGCCGTTCCCTCAGGGATACTGCCTACCGCGCCATCTGCGCCCGCGAACTTTATCTCAAGCAGAACCAGAAAGAGCCTTCGATCGAGGAAATCGCCGCTGAAATCGGCATTGGAAAAGAGGATATCGTCTATGCCCTCGATGCAATCCAAAGCCCAATGAGTCTGTATGAGCCCGTCTACACGGAAGGCGGCGATACCCTGTATGTCATGGATCAGTTAAGTGATAAGAAAAATAAAGAAGAAAACTGGGTGCAGAACCTCGCCCTGCAGGACGCGGTCGCCCGTCTCAATGAGCGCGAACGCCAGATCATCCGCATGCGTTTCTATGAGGGGCAGACCCAGATGGAGGTTGCCCGGGAAATCGGCATCTCGCAGGCGCAGGTCAGCCGGCTGGAAAAGTCCGCCCTGCGCTCTATGCGGAATTATCTCTCCGACGAGCGGTAACGCCCGCCGTTCACTGAATTTCTGCAAACTGCAGCCGGTAATCCGACGGCGGCATTCCATAGTGTTTCCGGAACACACGGGAATAGTAAAAAGGATCTTCAAATCCGCACGACAGCGCCGTCTGTTTGACCGTCATCCCCATCTGCAGCAGCTTTTCTGACTGCTGCAGCCGATATTCCAGCAGATACTGTCCTGGTGACCAGCCGATTTTCTTCTGAAACAGACGGTTCAGCGTTGTGCGGCTGACCGCCATTTTCCGCGCAATTGTCTCCGCGCAGAACTCACTCCTGTGATACCCTGCGGCAATCAGAGCCATCGCTTCCATGATCCGCGGATCTTCCTTCTTTCTCTCCTCCCGCTGCGGCTCCGCCAGATCCTGGTACACGCCCAGAAGCACAAGCAGCACACCGACGGCTCCTGGCTGTTCCGGCGATAGAGTTCCATCTGGCAGAGACGCTCAAAATACGGCAGAAGCCTTTCCTGACGGAGAGGCGGCGCCGCCGGCTGCTGTGGGTTCAGTACCGACCGTGCCAGAATCTGCCGGCATTGTTCCCCGACAAAATCAACCCACACATATTCCCACGGCTCGTTCTCATCCGGCGCATACTGCACCACCTGCTCTGGACAGATTAAAAAGCTCTGTCCGGCGGTAAGTGTGTACGTCTTTTTCCCGCAGGTAAACGTTCCCTTTCCGCTTATAATATAATGTATAATATAGCACTGCCGTACACCCGGCCCCCAGGAATGCAGATCATGGCAGTCCTGCCGCCCGGCATCGACAGGCCGGATCCCGTTCATTTCTGATACAAGCATATTCTTTCCTTTTCCCGTATTTTATTCTTTATGAAGCAAAAATCCATGCTTTTGTCTTAAAATTCCATGGTTTTGCTCTGGAAATCCATCTATACTCAAAGTACATCAAAACTTACGGGAGGTCAATACTATGATCAAACTTACACCGCCGATGGGCTGGAATTCCTGGAACACCTTCGGAGAAAATATCAATGAAAAAATGATTTTTGAAACTGCTGATGTCATGGCCGAGAGCGGCCTGCGCGATAAAGGATACGAATATCTTGTCATCGACGACTGCTGGTCCTTACGTGAACGCGATGAAAACGGCCGTCTTGTGCCGGATCCGGAAAAATTTCCGCATGGTATGAAAGCCGTTGCCGATTACGTTCATTCCAAAGGCTGAATTCGGTATGTATTCCTGCGCCGGAAACATGACGTGTGCCGGCTACCCTGGCAGCTATGAGCACGAATTTGTCGATGCGGAAACTTTCGCATCCTGGGATGTTGATTTCTTAAAATACGACTACTGCTACCACAGCCCGATCCTGCACGGAAAATATCTGTACCGCCGCATGGGACTGGCACTCGAGAACTGCGGCCGCGACATTCTCTTCTCTGCCTGCTCCTGGGGTGCTGATGAAACGCATGAGTGGATCAAAGAAACCGGCGCTTCCATGTGGCGTTCCACCGGCGACATCTTTGATACCTGGGATTCTGTCAAAGATCTCGTGGCACAGCAGGAAAAACTGCATCCGTACAACGGCGTCGGCTGCTTCAACGATATGGACATGCTGATCGTCGGCATGCATGGAAAAGGAAATGTTGGACTGGCCGGCTGCAGCGATGTCCAGTATCAGACACACTATGCACTGTGGGCATTCCTTGGCTCCCCGCTGATGATCGGCTGCGACATCCGCGAGATGAGCGACGAAACCCGCCGCATTCTCATGAATGATGAAATGATCCGCATCAATCAGGATCCGCTCTGCCGTCAGCCGTATAAAGTGAAAAACCATGCATGGAATGACAACGTTCTGATTTATGTAAAAGCGCTCGCAAACGGAAATCTTGCTATCGGCATGTTCAATCTCAGTGATGAAAAATCGCGTGCAGCCATGAATCTGGATGAGATCGGCCTTCCGTTCTCCACTGGCCGTACTCTGGAACTTACTGAGGTCTGGACCTGCGAGAACCTGTGTGCAAACAATGCATCCCTTGTCACAGAGCTCGAGCCGTTTGCATCAAAAGTATACCGTGCAAAGGTCGTAAAACTCTGATGGCACGCTGTATGCAGTGCGGCAAAGAACTCACACATAACGAGATCGGCGCCCACCGTAAATTTATCAACCGCGGCGCAGAACAGTTTTTCTACAAGCAAGTGTCTTGCCGAGCATCTCGGTGTAACGCCGGAGCTCATTGACGAAAAGATCGAACAGTTCAAGCGGCAGGGGTGTACACTGTTTGTATAGACCTACACTGTCTGAAATGCACACAGCCGGATTTCCGCCAAATAGAAATCCGGCTCTATTCATGCTGCATAAAAAATCATTTCTTCTTTATTTCTTTCAGATATGCTCCGGCATCCTTTAGGAATCCCGCCACAATCAGAAGAATTACCATCCGATCGGAAACGCTGCCACGATACTGACCGACTGCAGATTGCTCATAGAGCTTTCGGAAAAGACCAGTGCAATCGGAAGCAGAATCAGCAGAAGGCACCACATAAGCTGAATCGCTTTCGATGGCTGCTGTCCCTCTTCCAGACGGCGGTAGCTGTAGCAGGAAACCGTCAGCGCAATCGAATCAAACGAGGTCGCATAAAAGGCAATCATCGTGAGCAGCAGAACGACAAGAACCAGCGATGCACACGGGATCTTCTGGATCATGGCGATAATCATTCCATAGAGATCACCGTCTTTGGCATACCGCGCGATAAAATCCGCTTTTCCCGCCATCTGCATCCCCATCGATTCATTCCCAGGATGATAAAGCTTAAAATCGTGGAGCCAACGCCGAATCCATATCCGCCAAGGATTGTCTGCCGCACCGTTCTTCCCCGGGAAATACTTCCGATAAAAAATGGCGCCGCCACGCACCATACCATCCAGTATGCCCAGTAATAAATAGTCCAGTTCTGCGGAAAATGCGTCTCGCGCAGCGGATCGGTATCGGTCGCCAACGTCGGGAAATACTGAATCATCCGTCCCAGCGATGAAAATCCCGTCTCGATAATATACCGCGTCTGTCCGCCGAACAGCAGCACGTACGCCAGTAGCCCGAAAAACAGATAGATGCAGAGCTTTGCCAGAAAACCGATTCCGCGGAAGCCGTGAAGCAGCGAATACGTGTACACAAAACACGTAATCAGCAGAATCACAATTGTCACTGCGTTCCGGTCCAGATTGATATGAAACAATGCATTGATTGCACTTGCCATCAGCGGCGTTGCCACGCTAAATGTCGTTGCCGTTCCTGCAAGGAGTGCAAATACCGCCAGCAGATCAATCAGTCGTCCGCCGATGCCGTCCGTCTGTTTTCCCATAATCGGACGGCAGGCTTCTGAATACCGCTGCCGGTTCCGTTTCCGCACGTGCAGCATAAACCCAAATGCGGCAGCGAGAACGAGATAAAAGCCCCACGGAATCAGACTCCAGTGAAACAGCGGGTACACGCCCGCCCACTCCTGGATTCCGCCCATCTTTTCAATCTGCGGATCAGCAGCATACATCACCCATTCTGCAAAAGAATAAAACAGAATGTCTGCCGCAAGGCCGCACGTAAACATCATGGATCCCCAGGCAAAAAAAGAATATTTCGGTTTCTCATCCTGCTCTCCTAACACAATATCGCCATATTTTGAAAATGCCAGATACAAAGAGAGCAGAAAAACGCCAAGGCCAATTGCAAGATAATAGACTCCAAAGGTATCTCCCAAGAAGAAGCGTACCTTCGCAAGAACTGTGTTGGACTGTTCCGGCAGGAGGAAAAACAAAATGCTGAGCGCTGCAATCAGTCCCAGCGGCAGCAGCGTGATCATCCAGTCAATCTGACCTTTTTTCCGTATTTTTCCGCTCTGTTTCTTTTTCGCCACTCTGTTTTCATCAACTGTATTCATGTTTTCTGTTCCTTTCTGCTATACTGCCCGATCCAGCTTATTTTTCTTCTGATTTTTCCTGCCCCTGTGCCTCATATCCGCAGTAAGACGGATCCAGATCGCAGAGTTCCGAGAAATCATCAATCTCAATCAGATCGCCTTCCTGCATAGGATAAATGCCAAGCTCATATTCTTCAAAATGACAGAACATCGCCACATCATCCCAGTAAATCTGGCGGTTCTGTTTTTTTTCAAATTCCAGTTCCAGGTGGCGTTTCAGCCGCTTTCCGTCCTCCCGGTTCCAACGTGATACACTGAAGAGCTGCCAGCCGCCCTTACCGCCGGTCCGGCTACAGGAACACACGATTCCATCCTTCACCTGCATCAGCCATTCATCCGTCTTTTCGTCCGTCCAGACAGCATTGTAGCCAGAATGCGTAAATTCCGGTGCAAGAATTTCTTTTTTGTATATAATCTGATCCCCATCCAGAATCATTGCATTTTCCAACTGTTCCCGCGCCACATAGAGCGATGCAATATTATTGCAGGAATCCCAGTATGGATTTTCGATCAGTGTCACACCTTTATATTCTGCGGTAAGGCACGCAAACTGCTCTTTCCGATATCCCACTACTACATAAATCTCATAAATTCCATTTTCATGCAGCGCCTGAATCACCGTATCAATCATGCGGACACCCTTCACACGGATCAGCGGTTTCGGCGTAGTAAGCGTTACCGGCCGCATCCGCGTTCCCGTTCCCGCCGCCATGATAATTGCACGTTCTACATGATTTTTCTGCTGAATTTCACTTCCCGGTCTCTGCCCCACATCCATCGCTTTCATTCTTCCACCCTCTTATTCTTCCTGACCTTTGCTTTTGGCAAGCTCCTGCTTAACAAGTTTATAGTAATCCTTAGCATATCGGTACTGTTTCAGCGAATACTCGCCAAACTCCACGCCTAACCGGCTCTTGTACTCACACCAGTTGCTCCATAAAAGCCCGCACACCGCAATGTATGCATAAATTTTCGTGCGCACCTCCTGCGGACAGCCTTCCGTAAAATAACTGTCGATCAGCGCATCCACCTGCGGACGGTCATACATGGCGTAAATGCAGAACATCGCCAGATCCACATGTGCATCCTGCATGCCCGCATATTCCCAGTCAATCAGACGAATTTCCGTTCCGCCGTTTTTCTCCACAAACAGAAAATTGTCCGGCACCGCATCAATATGCGTCAGCGTCCACACCTTCGGCTGCGCTTCCAGATAAGCCTCAAGCTCCAGCACATGCGCTTTCGTCGTGCTGTAATCCCGATAAACAGACGGTTCTCCCTCCCACAGACTTTCATAGTATGCGATCTGGTCAAACAGCGAAAACGTATGCTCCACGCTCAGATGCTCCTCATGGAAGGAACGGAGCTTTTTCATACAGGCCTGCACATCCTCAGGGTTTTCCGGATCGCAGACACGCGCACCCTCCAGGTATTTCGTAATCTTATAGCCGTTTTCCGGATTGATCGACACGATTTCATCGCAGATGCCCTTTCCGTCCAGTGTCCGATATACCGCCGCCTCCTGCCTGCGGTTGATCAGAAGACTCGTGCCTTCCCCCGGAATTCTCATAATATACCGCCCGCCGCGACAGCGGAATAAAAACGAACGGTTTGTCATTCCCTTTTTCAGGACCTCAATTCCCGTAATCTCCTCACCGGAAACCGAAAGCACCCGTTCAATTTCTGCCATCGCATCCGACTTCAGCTGATCCGAATTTTCATCCAGTTCCCGCAGCTGCTCGTAGGTATTGATCTCCACCACAGCTCCTTCCGGGACAAGCTTTGCCTGCACCGGCATTCCGTTTTCCGCAAAAAGGGCATCCTCCCAGAAAACATGGTCATACCGGCGATCCTGTACCATCGTTTCGATTCGCCGCGCCATCGACTGTGCCACAGAATCCGTCAGATAGCTGATGCCGATCATATGATTTCCTTCTTTTTCCCCGCCTGAGGGCACAAGCTCCCACTTCCGGCTCACACGAACCGTACTGTCTGGATCTTTTGCATCGCTCACCAGATACCAGGAATACCACTCATACTCCGAAAACGGATTTTCCCGGCACCAGAGGTCGCACGGCATAAGATACGTTTCACCAAGCTGCGGCAATACCTTTGCCAGGGAATGCAGGTTGTTTTTCTCTGCATACTCCATATTGACAACCAGCTTCACGCCATACCGGTCAACCAGATAATCGTACTGTTCCTTTTTAAAACCAACGACAACATAAATTTCCTTCACCTTTACCGCATGAAGCTGACGGATCAGCCGCTCGATCAGCGGTTCCCCCTCTACTTCCAAAAGTCCTTTCGGCGTTTCCATATTAATCGGCACCATCCGCATTCCATATCCGGCAGCCAGAATCACCGCGTTTTTCGGGCGATGCTTTGCCATCTCAAGCCTGGCTTTTTCCGTCAGCTCCATATCTGTTGTTAAAAAACCCTGCCCCTGCAGCGCTTTCACCGAACGGTTTACCATTCCCAGTGAAAACCCACACCGCTCCGCCAGCGCACGCTGGTTCCGGCAGTGGTATTGCAGGATCACGTTCAAAATATCCGATTCCTGTTTGTTCATGTACATCTTTCCTTTCGTTTTCGTGAACATCGTTATTATAATACAGCACCGGCGGCATGTCAAGCTGCCAGCCGATCCTGTGAACCAATATGCCCAGATTAAGTTACGGTTCACTGGTTCCCCGCGAACCGTAACATTCGCAGCCCTAATCCATGTGCAAGTTTTTTCACCATCCTCCTTCCGGTACAAGATCCACGCAGACAATCTCCGGAATATTGTTGAACCGCGGAATCACCTCCGTATTTCCAAGCCCCGCGGACAGAACCAGATGCCGTTTTCCATCCTCTGAATCAAAAACACCCTTCAGCCGTCCCGGAAACCAGCCCATATCCGGCGCATATACACCGCCGATCCCAGGTAAAATGACCTGCCCTCCGTGAAGATGGCCGGAAAACACGCAGTCCACGTTCCATTCCTCCAGGCATCATTTTTCAGCCAGGCAATCGGAAGATGACTAAGCAAAATCTTGTAACGGTCGGTATTCTCAAAATCCCATAAAACATGCATTCGCTAAGATCAGCTTCTTCCGTTTCCAGGTATTTGTCCGGCAGACAGTAACCGTAAATGCCGCCGATGCGAAGAGACTGGCCTTTTACAGTGATATCCCGGTATTGGTGCTCCAGAACAATAGCACCGGCGTCCTGATACAGTTGTGTGATATCTGTGCCAAAATTGTCCTGGTATTCTATCTCATGATTTCCCAGGGACAGGTAGACGGGAGCAATCTCACAGAGAGAAGAAATTAAATTGGTAGCAATCTCTGTGACAGGCTCTCCGGAATTTAACAGATCCCCCGTAAGCAGAATCAGATCGGGTGACTGACTTGCTATCCGGTCAATCAGCTCCTGATTGTCTTCTCCAAACTCGCTGTTGTGCAGATCCGTCAGCTGCACAATCCGGATTTGGGTGTCGATTTTGTCGGAGGGATCTGATAGGAAGAGTAGCTTAGGGAGTGTTTCGATTGATCGAGGTTTTGGCAGGTTGTGATTCCGAGGAATAGAAGTACGCTGATAATGAGCGTCCATTTGTGCTGCCGTAACCATTTCATTGATAATGTCCTCCGTTATCGTGACTCATCCTAACCCACACAGCTTTTTGAGTACACGCTTAATTATTTCCTTCTTACTTCGCCTTTGTGGTTGTTTTACTTGAAGTAATGGCAATATTTCCTGAAAATTTTCGCTTTCAATAGTTTTTAAAACAATATCTCTATTTTGTTTATGACTGATGATCTCAATAACGATGGATTTTCTCTTGCCGCCTGTTCCAAATAAACTTGTTCACATTTTATGTTTTCAGAAACTGCGTTCATCATTTTTTCGCCTTTTGCAGTATGCGTTAATATAAGAGATGTTCCTTTATTATCGTCCATTTTGGGATTAATATTCCATATTCCCCAGAAATCGCCTAATGTTATATCACTAACACGATGATATCCTTTAAAATGACAGCTACTACAAGATTCCCGCAAAATATAATCTTTTACAAATAATTGCATGAAGGGATCATCACCATTTTTACATAAATAGCGTTTCTTGTCTGCATAAGCAAATTTAACCGAGTATGCGTAATGACTCCAACCACTTTCCTTATTTCGCAAATTTATATGCTGTGGAAATGAATCACTATTATCCGTTAGAGATCGATACTTTACATATTTTTCCCATACCATCGGAGACGGTACTCCATGACATACAAAATCTATGCAGACCAAATTCTCATAATCTCGTTTTAAAAAGGCTTTCAATCCGGCTACCTGACAAGGTGTACCTGAAAACAACACTATTCGTCCGGAATCCAGTTGTTTTTTTATGCTTAAAAAGCTGTCTCCTAAAATACTTTGCGAATATTTCGCTCCTCGTAGTTTACCGAGTTCCGTTTGCTCTTTTATCTCAATATGTCTGACTACGCCTTCGTCATCATAGCTTGCACCATAGATCACTCCGCCTCGCTGTAAAATGGTAGCTGCTAACTCAGAGAAAATTCCACCGGAGGAACTCTCCAGTCGAAGTGCATTATTGTTAGAGAATGCCGCATATGCAGACGTTGATAGGTTTTCATCATCTTTTTTCTTCATTAACACGGGACATACTCTTTCACAAGCCCCACAAGCAATACACGCAGACCGCTCCATAATTACCGGAAACTCAAATCCTGCATTATCTTTTTTCATCTGAATACAGTTCCGTGGACAAATGCTTACACAGGCAGTGCAACCTGTGCATTGGTTCTTCTCGGCAAGTTTGGGCATAGTTTTCACCTTCTTATCCCTTGATTCTTTTGATTATCCTCTTCAATGGTTCTCTAAAAATACTTCTTTCATATTCATTAAATGAAACTTCATACATTAACACAATATAGATGCCAGTAAAAACAATTATCCCGATCAAAAAAATAATCCAGTTATCAATTTCATATATTCTATTTATCAGTAAACCACTAAACATCATTATTCCTGGAACAATGGCCATTTTTAAAATATTTTTCCAGAACAAAGGAATATCCAATCCTGTCACTTTGTAGTAGTAAATATTCATCACAATACCTTGTCCTAGGATATATGCAAAACAAGAACAAGTAGCCTCCCCCAAAATGCCACAATATGGAACCGCAATATAAGTTGTCACTACATTAAGTATTGCAATAATCATGTATATGATGGATCTAACTGATGCTTATTCTGAGCAGTAACAATCGTTAAACCAATGTTTTGAATCAACGGAACGCACAGAGGAAACATTGTCAAAATAGCAACCCAATATGCGTCATGATAATCCTTTCCAGCCCATAATGTAATAAAAGCTTGTCCAAAAGCAGTAAAACCAGACACTATCAAAGCAATTACAATAAACTGTAATCTTCCAACTCGAATAAACAAATTCGTTAATTCATCCTTGGATGCATCTTTTACGACCATCCCCGTCACTCTAGGTGTCAATACTCCAGATATTGATGTTGACAAATTCATAACCATATTATTAAAAGTACCGCCCACATTATAAATTGCAACAGCGACACTCCCGGATAACATTCCTAAAATAACTTTATCAGTAGCCCAGAATAACATATCTACAATCGAACCAATAAAAACAAACACCGAAAATCCTAACATTTCTTTAATTAGTGCTATTGGAAGTTTTTCTATAACTGGTTTAATATGTAACTTTCTAAGACAATAATAAATATTCACAGGGAGCATCAAAAATTGAACCACGGTTGCCGCTGTTGCCATTCCTACAGAAGCGTACCCCAAATACAACGCAACTAAATTTGCCAGTGGAGCTAATACAGTTGAAAACATATCAACAAGTTTTCTAAAGATATACTTCTCATTCGCTGTTATCATTGATGAAAAGACACTGTTTGGAAATGATAATGCTGAGTTAAATGTCATTATCATTACCAGAACTTTCATTTTTTTCAATTCATTAGCTGATAATCCTTTTTGAAATATTGCTTCAACATTATTTGCAATGATTGCCCCACATAATAGAACTAGCAAAGCTAATACACAGTATAAAATTAAGAAAAAAACCAAATGCCTTTTCTTCTGATTTTTTATCTTTCTCTGCACGATATTTAGAAATATACCTAATAATAGTACTTCCGAATCCAAAACTCAATAATGATAAGTAAGAAACGGCGGACGAAGCAAGCGAAAATAAACCATATTCTGCTTGTCCTAACATTCGGAGCATAATTGGTGTATATATAAAAGGAATAACTGTGCCAAGCCCCAAGTTAATGTACGACAAAATCACTCCCGATTTCAACTCATTTTTTTGCACTGCATTCACCTCATCGAACTAATTTATCCAGTGCCATTTTCCCTGAATATGCTTTCGAAATATATTCCGGCATAATTTTTTCTAAATGATCTTTTATTTCTTTTTCATGCCCTACAAGCCATCTGAAATGCTTTGTCAATTCATCTGGTTCTTGTAACGATTGCACTGGTAAAACGTAGTTTTCTTCATTGCCAAATAAATCTCTCGCAATGCCACGCGATTTAACTGAGTATCCTAATACCAGTGTGGGCACACAAGAAGAATATGCAGCAATAGTAGCATGCGTTCTTGCACCAACAAAAAATCGACAACGTGCAATATATCCTTTCAGTTCCATGCAGTTATGATCTCCAATTAGCATGATTCTATCATTATCTTTAAATTCATCATAGAGTTGCGCAAGCACTTCCAAATCATTATTACCATCACATACCACATGTGGGATCAGTGCAACTCCACAATCTGTATGATCAAGAATTTCTTGAATAAGCATTCTATATGCCATATAAACAGTATTTGAATCTTTTCCATTCTGAAGAATCAATGGACTAGCATTTATTCCAACCATGTTTCTTTCTAACCAATTATCTGGTAGAGATAACAACTTCTTAGGAAGTGTAAATGCCGGATCTGCAACCTTTACAGTGTTAATATTAATTGTTTTTAATGCATTATAAGAAATTGACTCTCTTGCTGTAATCAAATCAAATTCTTTTAAATCTGCTACAATTTCTGGATTTTTAAGCAGTTTTGGTTCAACACTACATCCCCAAAGAACTAACTTGGCACCTTTTTTCTTTATATTTCTATTGACCGCTGCCAAAACATCTGTTCCTGGGTAGCAATAATTATCTCCACCTATCGAAAGAAAAATTTCTTTGGATATAATATTTTTAAGCAACTCTTTCCTTTGAATTTTGACAGCTAAATCTATTTTTCCACTAATTTTTGTCTGGGCTGCAGAAATAAACCATTTCAAACTCTTCTTGGGATATACCGTTACCGTATCTCTCTTTATATCGCATATTGTATCTAATCCATATTTCAAGTCTTTATCCGCATTTAATGAGTATAGTCTACTTTTTTCATTTAATATGCTTACGGTAGAACGAACAATAGCTTCACATCCATGATTATCGCTTCCCGCATGAAGATATAAATTAATCATTTGATCTCTCTCTGTTCTTTTTAGTGCACGTTCAACAAAACGCCTTGATTTTACTGGATTTGATGAACAGTTAATAAGTTACATATATCTCCAAAATAGAGTTTTCTGGATATGAAGTGACTTCATGGAGTCCATTTCTGATAATTTTAGATACAAGAACTAAAACATCTTTGCTTCTTTTTATGAAGGCCTTCCTGTTCCCCACCTTCACCTACAGTAACTAACCTCTCATGTCTACTAGAATCACCGCCATCTGACGGATCCTAAATTTCTTCGTTCTCCTTATCCATAGTTGTGTGCTGCTCATGCTCCTTTAGCAGGGTCGTTGCCCTATAAAAAATGTCAATGCAGCTACTGGCTCTACTTTTTCTCATATTTTTTGCATTCCTGTTTCACAGCACCATTGATGGCGGACGCTTTCCTGTTTACAGTACTTCTTGCTCAAGCGGCTATAAAGTTGCCTTCCTGATGGATATCTGACATCATTTTCGCATAAAATACACGGATCAATTTACCGCTGACAGCAACCTTTTCCTGTCACCGTTTCAACGGATTCTTTACACAGATTACATAATGATCATAAATTCCACGGAACTCCTTGTTTCTTGCAAGCAACGATACCATTACCTGATACCAGATCTTTCTGTGTTTTCTTCTCCCGCGTTTGCTAATCCGGGTTCTCCCTTTATGCTGGATCTGTTTCGGTGAATCAAAACGTCTGATATCACCCACCTCAGCTATGAATCCTGCTATTGTGATGCTTCCTACTCTTTTAATGGCGAATAACTTCTCCACATACGATACTCTTCGGATTATTTCCTCAAGTACTTTTTTGATGGCTTCCAACTGCGAAGTCCATAATCGCTGCTCTTCAAGCAGCATATACAATTCACTTTTTGTTTCAATTTTTCCGTTAAGTCCAACACTGTTGTGCGCAACTTCAACCAGGGCTTTGCTCTATCTTTTTCTTCTAATTAACGCACCTAACGTATGTATTGAAATCAATGCTCTAATCATTACAACTGGAGCTCCTATACACTCAGCAATGACTTTAGTGCTATATTTACCTATCAAATCGCATGAAAAAGTATAATACATTTTAATTCTTTTTATTAGAGAAAAATTCATAAAAAGTGCTTTTTCTTTTAACCAAAGTCCATACCCTCTTGGATTATTCAAAAAAAGTGAATTACCCGCCTTGGTTAGTCCATCACTTCGATATTCATATATCCAAACTATATCATTGTAGAATCGCATCTTATATCCATCATTAGCCATTCTGTTATATATTACTGCTTCAGTCATAAATTTTTCTCCGGAATACTCTGGATATCTATATTTTTTATGAATCTCCGTAAAAAAAGCCAACGCTCTCTCTCCGTCAATATTCCGGTATCGATCCAGCAATGTCCCATCATAATAATCTGTTTCAAACAATGTGTTCGGTGTAAAATTGGAACTCATACCAAGATTTCCGGCTACACCACAGTATTTTTCATCTTTTGGTAATGACTTTTCCCATGCAATTATTTTCTTCAACGCATCATCTGTCAAATAATCATCTGAATCAACAACAAAAAACAATTTTCCCTTTGCAAGATCCAATGCGAAATTAATTGCTCTACATTTTCCACCATTCTTTTTTTTGTAATAACGAATAGGAAATTTACTTTCGTTGTTCATCCATGTTCTAAATAGCTCCTCTGTTTCATCCACAGATCCATCATCCACAACCAGCCATTCAAAATTATGAATTTCCTGTCTTTGCAATGACTCGTATAATCGATTAATAATATAAGCACGATTATACGTCGGTGTAAATACAGTTATCTCTACATTCACAATCATCACTTCCTTATTTTTCTCAAAAGTCTCTGAACAAAATATAATAATCCATAATCCAACAAATCATACGCAATGAATGTATATACTTTATCTATTTTAGTTCCTCTCACACCATCAAAAAAGAAATAAAGCGAGGATTTCTCAATATGGTTTTTATCTTCCAGATCACTTTTGTTCTACTAGATTTCTTTTTATCCGCCATAATATCAGCTTCTCTTTTTTTCCGTACTTCGTCATCTGCCATGTATATGTATATAAATGTGTTGCATACTTACCATAATCTTTTAATCCGATTAACATAATACCATTTACTAACTGAGTTCTATCAGTTTTTTTCCACTCTGATAGTTGTTTTTCAATAACCACAGTATCACGAGTAACATTTGTCCCCGAAGGATACTCATATCCTTCATATGCCTCCATTATTGCTTTAATTAACCAATTTCCCTTTTCTGCGCCAAAGCCAAGCCCCGTACTTATATATCTCACATCATCAGACGCCATCCAACAGCTATTTTTCAACAATTCATCAATCCCGTTATGCAATAATACATCCGTGTCAAGATATACTCCTCCCTGGTTATACACAATGTACAGTCTGACATAATCTGACACAAAAGCCCATTTCTTATCTTCATACGCTGCTTTCACATATGGATTACAATTTATATCAAAATTGCTCTCATTCCACTCGATAAGCTGATAATCAGGACAATATTTTTTCCAACTATCAATACACTGTTTTATAAGATTTGATTTGGGATTTCCCCCAAACCAGCAATAATGAATTATTTTTGGTATCAACTTTTTCCTTCCTATTGTCTAAAAATGATAGTTTAAAAAATATTGATAAATACTTTCACTACCATCAATTGTTCTTAATCTATACGTTTCTCTCCAAGATAATTTATATAATACAGTATCAGATTTGATAACTTGTTCAAAATTTTCGCTACCAATTGCCTGATTCATTGCAGCCTGTAAATCATCTCTATGCAAATTGTTATTTGGCACTTTCTTCAGGAACATAGATATTGCCGGAATTTCACATCTTGCTACTTCTATCAAATAATCAAAAAACAAATAATCAACTGCTGCTTGCTCTTGTGACCAGTATTCTTCAAATGCTTCTTTTATAAATCGATAGAAAACATTTCCTCTCCATCCCCCTAATACAAACGTTGTCCATCTCATTTGTGACAAATAACCACAAGAGGTCGGATTACTTTTACAAGTAAAAAAGGCAACTCGAAATATGATTCTGGCAAAGAAGATGCACAAAATATTGTAGAATCTAACCATAAGCCACCGTACTTTTCAAGCAACGAAACACGTATGTAATCCGATAAATGTGCTATTCCCATTTGTCCATTTTTTACTTTGTGCATCATATAATCAGGTATGTCTATATAAACCGAATATGAATTTTGGTCAATAACATGTACTGGATGAGAACCAGTTTGTTTTCTAATACTTTTTATACACTGCTTTACTAAATCAGGTGCCATTTCTACACCAGTCCACCAACAAACCCATACAGGTGCATTTTCTTCAAACACGCCTATATCATCAATGTTTTTATATTTTTGGATCAAGTCACTCAATTGTCTTTCCAAATAATTTAATATCCATTTATCTTTTTTTTCGTGTGCTATATTTGAAAGTTTATTCAAGTGAACTCGTCCACAAAGTTCATCCATAACTCTTAATAGCGCATACAATATCGAAAAGGCACAATCTGATTTAAAATTATTAATAAGCAATAAAACTCGTCTTTTTATTCTTGACGTTAACGTTTTCATTTTAATTTATTCCTTTTTAATGACATTAACTGACTCAATAATCCAATACATACACGACTGCCAACTATACTGATACTTTCTTTTAAAGAGTATTGTTTTAACTCAGAACAATTAAATCTTATGCTATGTCTACTAGACTTAATTCTATTCTTGCACTCTCTTTTTTCTTTATCATTTAGCTTGAAGGTTTCTTGATAAAAAATATATACATGCTATGCAAAACCTCATTTTGTCGATTTTATATAATTTGGGATACAGGTCTTTGAAATATGCAATTCTCTCCAAATATGCATCCAACG
>ENA-OQHY01000066-OQHY01000066.1-human-gut-metagenome-genome-assembly--contig:-NODE-66-length-55220-cov-12.602853_pt1 | contig 55220 bp, 60 predicted proteins | sample MGYA00242570_ERZ504733 | MGnify/ENA primary metagenome ERZ504733 (study PRJEB26092, sample SAMD00036219) | human gut metagenome | host: Homo sapiens | study: EMG produced TPA metagenomics assembly of... | reverse complement strand
CAGGATACTGCTGCAAAAGCTGATCTTCCTTGCGCCCCGGCGTTTTCCAGTTCCTCCCGGTCCATTGCCGCCTTCTGTATCTGAAGACTTGTTTTTCGGTCAGGGATTCCTTCTTCTATCTGTTGTTCTCTTTCGATCTGATCACTCATGGTATTGTCCACCTTTCTTTTTCCATCATAAATGGAATACTTTTATTTGTAAGTTTTGTTCCATTTATTTCATATATTATCAGAACTTTTCTTCTCTTAATGTTATAAATATTCAATGTATTTACAGAACTTTTCTTTCATATTTTGTTTTAATTTCCCTGTTTTTTGATATGCTAATGCATTAGAAAGATACTTTATAAAATACAAATTAGCAGGGAACTCTATGCATATAAATCTAAATGCCATGGGCACACGCATGAAAAGACGCAGAAAAGAATTAAAAATGAGTCAGGCAGAACTGGCAGAAAAAGTAAATGTTTCCAACAATCATATTTCTTCGATTGAAACCGGAAAACAGATTCCAAGCCTGACAACATTTGTAAAAATCTGTGAGCAGCTGGATACCACTCCCGATTTTCTTTTACTGGGAAGCCTGCACACGAACAATCTCCCGAAAAATATTTATGATTCTCTTGCCTTGTGCAACAAAAAAGACCTTCCATTGATTCAGGATATTGTAGAAAATTTTGTTTCCAAGCGGGAGTAATAATTAAGGACTTTGCATGATGCAAAGCCCTCTTGTGTTTCCCTTTCTAAAGGATAATTCTAGGACACATAAAGTGTGGTAATTTTATGGGTGGATTGCTATGTATGGCAGTCCACCTTTCTAAGAATCTTCGGGAAAATATAAGTGGAATATAAGAATTGTGCATGGTACAATAGAAAGAGAAAAATTAGATTGATCGAGCTTAAAGCTGGGATACTTCTTGTTCGAAGGACAAGAAGGTTGAGTTGAGAAAGATTATAACCATCGGGAGATATAACTCAAAGTTATTTGGTAAGGTATTAGATACTTTTTTTTACGAGGCGATTTTTATTCCCGAATGTGTTTCTGCACCATCCAAAGATATTATTAACCAGCCAGATTTGCAGGTATATGTAAAAGACTTTGGTAAGAATAAGGGAGACTTATGTTTGGTTGCTCAAGTTAGTGATAAAATTGTTGGTGCTGTATGGGTTCGGATTATGAATGATTACGGGCATATAGATAATGAAACACCGTCTTTTGCAATTTCACTTCTTAAAGAGTATAGAAACTATGGTATCGGAACAGAATTAATGAAACAGATGCTAATGAAATTAAAACTAGCAGGATATAAATAAGCATCATTATCTGTTCAAAAGATGAATTATGCTGTTCGCATGTATAGGAATGTAGGATTTGAAATCGTTGATGAAAATGATGAAGAATATATTATGATTTGTAAATTATAGCACTTGTAAATGCCGGTTTAACAAATTAAAAGGAACTTTCACATTAACTAATTTTACCACACTCCCACGAGTAGATTTTATCTGCCCGTGGGAGTACTTTTTTCAGCTTAGTGATTTATCTTACAGCAGCCATGATACAAAATATTCAGTCAGACCGAAAAGCCAATCCTCCAGCTCACTACATTGATATCCACTGGAATATACCTTACGGCAATCAATGCCAAAGTTACGCTGACAATACATAAGGCAAGGTTGCTGTGGTATTCTCTGCGAAAAACACATTTACCTTATAGGTGGTCTGTCCTTTTCTTTTGGTAAAAGAGGACATCGCCCGCTCCTTACTTGCTGTCTGCTCCATAATAATTTCACCTCCTCCTTGAAATGCAAACATATGTTTGTTATAATTGAAGTATCTTTGATGGACTGCGACAACGGATAAGATAAATCTTCATGGAATACGGACGATGTGCAGATGATGGCACTAATTATGACCATGAAAAACAAACCGCAGGCAGTAATGATGAGTTTTCAGAAAGAATATGCAGAAAGGTATGACTGGCTTGTAACACTGTTCAAGGACTGGCATTTACCTTTATGTCAAGCTTCCTCTACTATCAGGACTTTGACATGCTGGATGATATGCAAAAACAGCTTTACCGTCAGGGAATGGCGACATTTGGCGGTATTGCGCCAACCTATCACATAGAGTTGCTTGAACGTCCTACCATTGTCTGGGATTTTCATTCTCTGCTATTGGGTGTGCAGATGATGTTTTCTTTTATGCTTACAGATGAAAAGTCCTCGCTGAAGGTATGTAAACACTGCGGAAAAGCCTTTGTTGCCAGCAGACCCAACAGCGTATTTTGCAGTGGTAAATGTAAAAACCGGTATAATGTGTATAAGAGCCGGGCTAAGGATAAAGACAACACTAACTAATTCATCTGCTATAAGAAAGAAGGCTGATTATGAATACAGATATTACAAAGCAAATGGAAATGGTACTGTACAGAACCGAAGATGACAATGTAACGGTCAGTGCCTTGATAAAAGATGAAACGATATGGCTGACACAAAAAGCTATGGCTGAATTGTTTGGTATTGACAAATCGGGCATCAGCCGCCATTTAGCAAAGATTTTTGAATCCGGTGAACTGGATGAGGAAGTGGTTGTTGCAAAAATTGCAACAACCACTCAGCACGGAGCAATGCAGGATAAAACGCAGACTATTCCTACCAATTATTACAATCTAGATGCCATTATTTCCGTTGGTTACAGAGTAAACTCCATTCAGGCAACCAGATTCCGTATATGGGCAACCGGTATTTTGAAGGAATATATGATAAAGGGCTTTGCTATGGATGACGAACGCCTGAAGCAGGGTAAAACAGCTTTTGGAAAAGACTATTTCCGTGAATTGCTGGAAAGAGTTCGCTCCATCCGTGCCAGCGAACGCAGAATATGGCAACAGATAACGGATATATTTGCCGAGTGCAGCATTGATTACAATAGAGATTCTGATACTGCATATCATTTTTATGCAACCATACAGAACAAATTTCATTATGCCATTACCGGTAAAACAGCGGCTGAAATCGTCTATAATCAGGCTGACCACACCAAGGAAAATATGGGCTTGACCACATGGAAAAATGCTCCCGATGGTCGTATTCTCAAATCTGATACACCGATTGCCAAAAACTATTTGGACGAGAAACAGATTCGTCAGTTAGAACGTGCTGTCACAGGATATTTTGATTACATAGAGGATTTGATTGAACGTGAAAACGTCTTTACAATGGAGGAATTTTCAAAAAGCGTGAACGAGTTCCTTGCGTTCCGCAGATACGATATCTTGAAAGATAATGGACGTGTTTCCCATAAGCAGGCAGTGGAGAAAGCATATCAGGAATATGATATTTTTAACAAGACACAGCCGATAGAATCTGATTTTGATAAGATATTAAAAGGATTGGAAAAGAAAAAATAATTACTTTTCTGGATTATGCGATTATGATACAATTACGGAAAATAGTTTTTTAGAATCTGACAAATCGGGATTGACCGAGCTCTTTGAGCGAGGGATACTTCTTGTCCGAAGGGCAAGAAGGTGGGCGTGAAAAGAATTAGAACAATCGTAATTTTATGAAGAGAAATGGATAATTATAAAATGAATGCAGATGATGAATTACTAAAGAATTTGGATAAATTGCACACAACAGAATTAGGCGTAGAACGCATTAAAAGAAATCTGTTTTTAGATACAGATGATGTAGTCGGCTGGTGTAAAGCTAAAATCGATTCTGTAAAGGCTGTAATCACAAGAAGTGGGAAGAACTGGTATGTGAATATAGATAACTGTATCATAACTGTAAATGCTTATAGTTATACGATTATTACGGCACATAGGGAAAAGAAATGAAATATACAATTCGTGAATTAGAAGCATTTTCAGTTATAGGACAAGAAGTAGAACTTACAAATTATCATAAACGAAATATTCAAATCAGCACACAATTTTGGAGAAAGTTTAACGCTGATTTGAAGAAATCCTATCTTTCGCAATTTGAGAATTGGATAAAATATGCCTTTATGATAAAGAGAAACGGAAAACTGTTTTATTTTTGTTCTATTCCAAAAAGAAACGTAATTCCAGACGGCTTTATCTATAAAGACATACAGTCGTATAAATATCTTGCTGTAGAGCATATTGGTTCTATGGATAACCTATATGAAACTTACAGAAAGATTTATCAGGAAATATTACCTAATACGGACTACACGCCTCTGCAAGAGGAGTTTTTGCACTTTGAAAGATACGATTATCGTTTTCATTGGAATAGAGAAAATTCAATCATTGAAATATGAATACCAATTAAGGGTTAGTGAAATTCAAGTTTATATAGCTGTAAATGTTTTTTACAGCGGAAAAGGAGATGATTGATAAATGAGAATTGGAGCGTATCAATTTGCGATATCTGGAGATGTAAATGAGAATTATAAAGAAATAGAAAAAGCAATATATTTAGCAAAACATAAAGATGTTCAATTACTGATATTTCCAGAATGTTCATTAACAGGATATCCACCTAGAGATATATCAAATTCATCATGTGTCAATTTTAACCTTGTGCAGTCAATGTGTGATAGACTTCAATCGGTAGCTGACCAAAATGATATTTCTTTTATTGTCGGAACCATATTTAAAGAAAAAGAAATATATAATAGAGCATTACTATTTCAGCCTAATAAACAAATCAAGTCTTATGACAAGCGGGCTTTATGGGGATGGGATAATGATAATTTCGCAAAAGGGAATAGTGATGGAATAGTTGAGATAGATGGGGTTGTGTTTGGAATTAGAATTTGTTTTGAAATAAGATTTCCCGAATTTTTCAGAGAATTGTATAAAAGAAATACCGACATAAATGTGGTTTTGTTTTATGATGTAGCGGATACGGACGACAAGGAGCGATATAGTATGATTAGAGGACATCTGCAAACTCGTGCAGTTGAAAATGTTACTACTACTATTTCAGTAAATGCTACCTCGCCTTTTCAAACGGCACCGACAATGGTTTTTGGAAAATCTGGTCAATGTATCAAGGAATGTGTTAGAAATAAACCGGAACTATTGATTTATGATTTTGAAAAGACTGTTAATGATTTCGGAGAAAATGGAAGAACATCTATATCTAATTCATTGATTAACTGGTAACTGATTCTTTTGCAATTTCTTATTTATTGTGAATGAGCTTACATGTGCTATAATAAAACAAATTAACAGATTGAAATTTGGAGGTGAATTATGAAAATCGAACACATTGCTTTATATGTAAACGACCTGCAAAAAACTCGTAGCTTTTTTATGAAGTATCTAGGTGCAAAATCAAACGAAGGATATCATAACCTGCAAACTAACTTTCGCTCCTATTTTCTGTCATTTGATGATGGCACACGATTGGAGATTATGAATAAGCCAGAAATGCTTGATTCACCTAAGGAGCTTGCTCGCACGGGGTATGCACATATCGCATTTAGTGTAGGAAGTAAAGAAAAGGTTGATGCCTTGACCATAGAGTTGAAAACTGATGGATATGAAGTAATCAGCGGTCCCCGGACAACAGGAGATGGTTACTACGAAAGCTGTATTGTTGCAATCGAAGGCAATCAAATTGAGATTACAGTTTGAACCCGTTAACTTCAAGTTTACCAAAATGACAACCGACAGGAAACGTGATATTTTTTACAACAAAGATATCAATATATCTCCACTAATTTCCATAAATTTATGGAATTAAAATTTCATGATACTTATAACATAGAAGGAAACGGACCGATGCAGGAGCTTACACCCGAACAGATAAAAGAGGAAGAACACAAACGCCGCAAACGTGCTTGGAATCGTACTTATTGGAGACGTAGAAAAGAGCGTGAACAGGCGGCAAAAGCTGCAAAAGAAAAAGAGCTATCTGAGGCAGTCGGCTAGACTGTCCCAGAAATAACCCTTAGATAATGAAACTTGCCACAGAGTCTTATTATCTGGCATAATCTGCTCCTGTCAGATAATAATGCTCCCAATCATATTTTCCATCCTCCGACAGATCTTTTGCCGTCTCTGCAATATGATCTGACCAAAGGCTCTCCGATAAATAATATTTATAATTTTCATATCCTCCGCCAACCGGATCATCCCATGTACAATCAATATAATACCACTTTCCGTTAACCTTAACCTGATTCCATGCATGACCACCTCCATCTGCTGTACCGGATACAAACCTGCATTCAAGCCCAGCAGATATTGCCATCATATAAAAAGCAAACGCATAACTCTGGCAGACACCTTCTTTATGTAACAATACTCCACCAGCTCCATATGCCCAGTTTTCCGCGGTACTATAATCTCCATTATTGACATAATTGGCATGATAGATTAAATAATCATGAATGGCTTTTACTTTCTCTTCCTCACCCATTCCATCCTTCACTACCTGATCAACTGCTGCAAAGGCCGCATCAAATACAGCTTTTCCATCCTCTGTATATCCTCTTGCGTCTTTTTTTATCAGCGTATCCTTGACCGAATAACTGACACTAATTTTTTTGCTATATATCTCTTTTCCGGCAATAACAGTAAATGTATGATCTCCCGGAGTATAAACAATCTGATCCGGCAATGCACTGCCATCCATCTGAATTTCGATGCCTTTATTTTTTAACTGTTTATAATGGAATGATTTCCCCAAAAATTCCCATTGCAGAGAATCTGCATCATAGTTTACCCCAGCCTGGGAATTCTCTATTAATCCATCAAAAATCACATCTTTATCACAGATGTACAGGGTAATATTTCTGGTAAACTGCCCATACGAATAATAAAGCGATCCACTTGCCTGATAACCATTATATTTCTTGAAATTACAATTTCCCCTGTGGTCAATTTCCTTAAAGGCACTATCAACATACAGCTTTACCTGACTTGTATCATACTTATCGGATACTAACTTTAACTGAACCATCTGTCCGCCAAGAATCAGTTCCTGATTAAGTCTTACATCACTTTTCTTTTCCGGAACAACCGTGATCGTATAGCTTTTCTTTTTCGTACCGCTTTTTACTGTGATGGTTGTAACGCCCAGACGAAGAGCTTTTAATTTTCCCTTTGCATCTATGGAAGCCACCTTGGGATTCGTACTTGAATATTTACAATTTTTATATCCTGACGGTGTTTTCACCGCAACCGTCTTCCTGCATACAACCGTTGTTGACTTCGTAATATTTTGCACAGTGGCCGCATATGTCGTTTCCACTGTTGGTTTCACTGCGCTCATTGAAGTACATATAATTGTCAATGTAAGTACAAACGCCATGCACCGTTTCGTCCACCTGTTCATCTTTAAACTCCTCCATCTTTTCCTTTATCTGTTTTTTAATATTATTCTTGGGCTGATTTGATCGTCAGCCCAAGAAGTTCGTTAATGGAATCCGCTCCCTTTTAATTTACTTTAGTTTTTAATCCAGTAATTTTCCATCTCTGTATGACCATTCAAGGTAGTCCGGATTCTGATAATATAAATCCGTATTAAATTCTGAAATTTTATCACTGACCTGCTCAAAGCTAAGGCAATGATCCATTTCCGCATCATGTAGTAGTTTCTTAATACCTTCTTCACCGATGGCTTTAACGATATCACCTCTGTGATTCAAGGTCTCCCTTGCAATATACTCAATCAATGCACACACATAAAAATAATCATTTCTTTCTTTCGCTGTCATAAATTACCTCGCTTTTTATGAATGTCAAACAGTCAAGTGCAGACAATGTATGGAAACTGATCTGTCATCTGATATTTCCAAAAATTTTAAAATATTCACGAAAAATCGCTATACCGTTTATTACAGTATAACGATTTTTTATAAAAATTACAATTTTTGATTTTCTATCGCTGTGTATTTCCTGCATTCTGCTCTGAATCACTTAACATTGTAGCAATCCCGGAAATCTTAACCGTATCTACATCCGTATTTTCTATAAAAACACTCCGTATAAATTCTTTGTCGGATGTTTCAAATAACTGTCCCACCTCTCCATTTGCCTCAATATAGACCCGTTTATGGGCGGATGTCAGAATCCCCACACAAATTGTTTTGTCTGCGCGGATGTTATCGACCGTGATGCTGATTTTCTGTGGTTTTCCTTTAACCGCCCATTTGCATAACGTCTGTTTTGGAATCTCTGCGGAAAGTTTTATGCTATCCTCTGTAATATCCTCAGGAAATGCATCCATAACTGCCTGTTTATAAACATCATACGGTTCTTCCTTTACCATATAACTGTGTCTGGCATCCGGATCTGTCTCTATTTGCGTCGCATAGCAGACCTGATTGTCCATAACCTCCATCTGTACATTCACTTTTTTCTGCTGTACAGTCTTTGCATAGATTTTTTGTACAGCTTTTTGTGTACCGATGCCGGCTCCACAGGTAAAGCAGATACTGCCAAGAAAAACCAGAATAAAACTTGCCAAAACAGCCAGTGGTTTCATCTCTTTTTGTTTTCGGTACTGCTTCATCCGGCGGATACGCTCCTGTAAATGATTCTGCGCCCCAAACATGGAAAACGGAAATTCGAGAGGACGGGTCTCTTCCGTAAGCAGTTCAAGTGCTGCACGAAAATACTGTCCGACAGAAAAAACATTTTCGGAATCACGGCAGCATTCCATGTCGCATGCCATTTCCGACCAGAAATCCAGCCTGCGATTGAAAATATAGATCAGCGGATTATACCAGAATAAATCTTCCAGCACTCTGCCCACACATTTCAACGTCAGGATGTGCTGCCGCACATGTACAAACTCATGCGTAAGCACAATCTGCAGACTCTCCGGAGAAAAATCCCTCACCGGCAATACAATCCATTTATGAAATAGCCCCAGCACCATCGGGGAAGAAATACCATAGCAGCAATACACTTCTACATTTCCCCGGATCTTTAAACGCTCCTTTGTCCCTGCCGCAACGAGCTGCAGCCGTTTTTCCGCCGGCATCCGGTGCTTTTTTATGTAATGTTCCACCCGGTAATAACGAACCAGATGAAGCACAAGAACCGTTGCTGCACCAAGCAGCCAGACCACTGCCGCCACACACTCTATGTGCGCAATCACAGGTGTCAGTTCAAACAGGTGTCCCTTGATAAACAGTGCCTCCCCCATTTTGCGGTAATGCGTAACATACAACAGGAGAAACAGCCCCGGAAACAGCCAGAACGGTAACACCACAAGCAACAGCCCATATATATAGCGGTATTTTTTTAACCCATCCAAAACGCCTGCAACAACTGCATATACCGCAAATGCAATACTGCCTGTAAGTGCAGTAAACAGCCCCATGTAAAACAAATTATTGATCCAGTTCATCAATGCTTTTTCTCAACTCCTCTATTTCCTCTTTGGTAAGTTTATGATCTTTATAAAAAGCAGTTAAAAACTGTGCAACCGATCCACGGTTCCAGAATTTTACAAATTTGCGACTCTGCTCCTGCTGATAGGAAAGTTCCGGTATTATGATCTCATATGTGGCATTGCGCCCGTTCTGGTTCATCCTTAGAAAGCCCTTTTTCACCAGCTTTGCAATATAAGTTGATACGGTCTGGGATTTCCAGTCTTTCCCGTATGTTTCGTTTGTCAGTTTCATAATTTCCTGTAGTGCCATTTCATGGGGATGATCCCAGATTGTTTTCATCACCATGGATTCCGCTGTAGTCAGTTCCTCCATATTTTCCCCTTTCATCGTTAACATTGATAATATTTTTGAGTATAAACTAAGATTATAGTTTTAGGTTATAGTGGGATAATAACATAAAGATATACAAATTACAACTATTTTACGCAAGTTTGCAGGACATCCCGTCTTTTCTTTTGTTGTTCTTTTTCTACTTTATTCCATTCATTCAAAACAGCTTCTATCTGTGTGATTAACTGCCCTTTATTTGGAATATAAGAAATATAGCGTGAAGCAAAAATATTGTTGGACAAACCCCCGAGAGCATATTCAGCAGCTATGCTGTCTTTATCCATACAAAAAATAATACCTTTTGAAAGCTGCTTTAAAGTCTGCTTTCCATAATCTGCCCGGTCTTTATTTTCCTGTTCATGCCCAACAATAATCTTTCCGTTTCATCTATTTGATCCCTGTTTTATGATAAGTACAATAAATAATTGGCAATAACGTCACACTTAAAATGGGGTATATTACCATCATAATTGGAATTGAACCAACAATTTTCCCACCAATTTGATACAAATTAAAAATATTGATAATCTCATTAATCTGCAATAGTTGATCAGGAAATACTCCTAATGTGCCCTTTAAGAAATGGAAATTTGATAAAAATAATGGTAAAAACAAAATGGCGAATGGAATTGTAACCGCCACTACTGCTGTGTGTGTTTTCGCTGATATAAGCATAGACAATAGCAAGCAAAACAATGTTCCAATATATCCCGATACAATCGTGAGTAAATATAATTGCATATAAGTAATATTGTAGAAGGACTTCCAGTGCCAAAATCCCGTCTGTATCATAACATTTCCGCCACCAAAACCAAGACAGCCTAATACAATGACTGAATATAAAGCAATAATCATCCAATAAATAGCCGTTACTACTATAAGCCCTGCTATAAGCTTAGCTCTCGTTCCCCTATCCCTTCCGTATTTTGTCGAGAAGAATATGGAATCCGCTTTCCAGCTAAATTCATTTGGAAAAATACCTGACACCAGGAATGCAGATACAAGCATAACTAACATAACAATTGTTTGCGCATAGTGTAATGCTGATTTCCAGCCATCATAATCTTCATAATATAATGGTGTTTTCATCTGATGATATCGTTCTAACAAAAAAGCTTTCTCTTTTTTATTAAATAAATCTTCGGTTTCTTCAGAACTTAGCCATTTTTCCAAACTTTTTTCTCGATTTTCATATAACTTACCAACCTCATCTTTCGATACAGAATCAATACGATAGTAGTTGAAATCTCGAAACTCACAAAATCCCATATTAATCATATCTTTAATTTCTGAAAAGCCTTGCACTTTGGAATCATGTAGCAAATTGGTGTATAGTCCCCCTGACGAATTGGATATTCTTCATTTACCTTTCTGTATTCATCTATAACTGCCTGTAATGCTGCTTTATCCAAAACACCTTCCCATCTCTGCTTTTCTTTCCGCAGGTTTCTGGCTGCCGCTATTCCCGTGTGCGATACCCCTCGGTTGTCAATGTACGTGATATTTGTAATCGCAAAGTAACAGGATATAACAAGTGAGAATAACAACACGATCAGCGATATCCTGCTAATAGTTTTAGAAAAAATTTTTTAATTTCAAAACATATCATTCCATCTCACCACCCTTTTCTCCAAAATAATATAGGAACACATCCTCTAATGTTGGCTCCACCACAGATGCTCCATGAATAGGCGGTTGATCAGCAATGATACGCAATTCCACCATTCCCCTCTCTGCCTTCATATTTGACACCTTAAATTGTTTCATCATTTTAGTTGCTTCTGCCTGCGATACTTCACACGCATATACATTTTCCTGCATAGAAGCAAGCATATGATCCAGATCTCCCTGTTGTACAATCTGTCCTTCCTTCATCAGCCAAATCTCATTTGCAATATATTCTACATCTGAAACGATATGCGTTGACAAAATAACAATCCTCTCCTCTGACAGCTCACTAATCAGATTACGAAAACGCACTCTTTCCGTGGGATCAAGTCCGGCTGTAGGCTCATCCAAAATAAGAATCTTTGGATTGTTTAGCATTGCTTGAGCAATTCCTGCTCTACGTTTCATACCGCCTGAGAGTTTTTTCATCTTTTTATTAACACTTTTGGCAAGACCAACCTGTTCTAATAATTCTTTTACTCTTTTACCTGCTATCATAGAACGGATTCCCTTTAAACTGGCAATATACATTAGATAATCCTTTACTGTAAAATCCGGATAAAATCCAAATTCCTGTGGTAAATATCCAAGTAAATTTCTGTACTCTCCATCCATTTTGAAAATATCTTTTCCATCACATAAAATCTTGCCACTTGTCGGTGGCAATAAGGTACAAATCATTCTCATGAGTGTCGTCTTACCTGCACCGTTCACCCCCAATAGTCCATATACACCATTGGTTATCGTTAAATTCAAATCATCTACTGCACAAAAATCGCCAAACTTTCTTGTAACATTAACCATTTGTAATTTCATAACAACTTACCTCCAAAAAACGATTACAACCATGTATCGTCTTATATACTTCACAAAACAAAAAACATATTGCAAATACGAACAGCATAATCCATATAGGAACAACAAGATTGCCATAAATAGCATTATTCATCGTAATCCTCCACCATATACCCCCCCATAAAAAACAACCTACTATAGATGTTGCTTCATTCAGCAGACTACAGTTTAACATTGCAAAACAGATACCCGCTGCAATAACCATAGGGAATAAAAACTGTACTAACAAATCTGTAAACTGCATTTTCATATTGATACAGGCTACTGTTAAAAAGATTGTGAGCATAACTATATCAACAATCCCTATCAGGAATATCCTTGCGGAATAAATCTGTCTTAAAGAGAACAAACAAGTTACCTCTATTTGACAAGAGTTACTCTCCTTATTTCTCCAAAACTCAGGAATAATCATCACTATAAAAAACACTGAAGCAACTCCCAGCATTCTCATAAAATAAGTTGTGTCCTTCAGAGATGGCATAATTAGAAATACCAAAACAAGCAACATCGCCTGTAACATCCACCATCTCTTTCGAATCAACCGAAACTGTGAAAAAAGGAATTCTGTATAACTCATTGTATTTTCAGACTGTACTTCCATCACAATCTCCTTGGATTTCTGTATCGTTTCTAAAATCTTTTCTTCCCTCGGAGTAACACTATTTTCTCTTTTATATGTTTCCATCATCTTTTCCAGGTTCATGAGAATCCTCCTCTCCCAATAATCTTTTTAATTCTTCTTTTGCCCTTTTGTGTCGATACTTTACAAGTGGTAATCCAATCTGTAATATGTCTGCAATTTCCTTTAACTTAAAGTCTTGAAAATAGAACATTATAATAATTTCTTTTAGTTCTGGATTCATCTGTTCAAGTGCTTGTTTCACATATATTTGTTTTTCCTGCTTTGGGATACCACCATCTGAAATCAGTTTTCTTTCCAATACTTCCTTCTCTACACAATCTGCCTTCCATTTCTTTACGTGATTTTTACAAAGATTACCTGCTATCACATAAAGATAATTCTTTGCTTTTCCAATATGCTGATAGGATTGTATATTATTCATAAAGCGAAGAAAGGTTTCCTGTGTTAAATCTTCCGCTTCTGTCTGATCTAAACAATGATATTTACAATAAGACAAAATATCTCCATAATACTTCCGCACAAACTTATCAAAGGCTTGTTCATCCCCTTGTTTCATTTGCAAGATTAAAATAACATCATTCAAGTTGCCATCCTTCCTCATTTTGTAATGCATAAACGTTTATTCTAATATATATAACAACTGACTGACCAAAAAAGATAGTACAAGATGGGTATCAGATGCTTCTGATTCAATAGTATAGTCTTATTTTCGTCACCATCACGCCTGAAATATGCCCTGACTTGAGCTCACGAAAACTGAAATGAAATTGATTGAATAATTATTCTCCTGAGATTTTTCTGATTATTTTATGCTATATAGAAAACGAATATTTTTAGAATTGATTATGTAGATTGCGGTTTGAAATTTTCCAGATGGTTTACTGCATACCTACAACAAGGAACGCTCCCCGTTTGCAGTAATTCCACTGGAAAAGTAACCGCCTGTTTACTCCTTGATTCCGGCAAGTGCGTCAGTTTTTCCTTTGTAAAATGATTAGATTCCATCGCTAGGATTAATAATCCTGCAATATAGATCAATACACGATAGATCATTGATTTTTTCATAGAATAATTTCCCTTTCTTCTATAACCTATTATGCACTTTTTTTATTTAATTTTTCAATGCCTGAGATTCCTTCTTGTTTTACTTGACATTTTGTATTGTTTGTATTATTGTAACTAATACAAAATATTGTATGATATTTACGGAAGGAGAAAACATGGTAATTTCCATCAATGATGCCTCCGAAATTCCGATCTACCAGCAGATCCGCAATCAGATCGTGCTCGGCATTTCGGACGGGCGGCTTGCTCCGGGCGAACAGCTTCCCACCGTGCGGGCACTGGCAGAGGAGATCGGTATCAACTCCATGACCGTCAGCAAAGCCTACACCCTCTTAAAACAGGAGGGCTACATCTACACCGACCGCAGAAGCGGTGCCCGCGTGCGGCAGGAATTTGAAACGAATAAAGAATTGTCAGAAAAATCCCAGGAACTGCTGCGCCAGATCATTTCCGAAGCGAAAGTAAGCGGCATGACGCAGACAGAATTTTTCGACTTATGCAAACGCATCTATAAGGGGTGATTGTTATGATTATGAATATTATCTTTTTTGCAACCATGTATCCAATCGTCTTTATCATACTGTTTTTATTTTCCACACAAAATAAGTATGAGAACGGACGCCTGTTTGCCGTAAACATGAAAAAAGAATGGATAAAAGATGCCACCGTTGCAGACATCCGGCAAAAATTTAAAAAGGAAATGCGTTACTACTCCATTCTCCTTGCGATTGTTCCATTTGTAAGTCTGCTGACCTCCCATATGTCCATTCAGCTTACCATCTGGATGTTCTGGCTTCTGGCAGCGATTTTTCTGCTTTCCCTGCCGATCATGCGTGCGAATCACCGGTTGAAAACATGGAAAACGCAAAACCATCTGTACGAAGACCGGCAGCCGGAACATTATGTGGAATTAAAACAGGCTGGCTCCGTAAGAAAAGTCCGGTTTCTCCCGTTTTTCCTGCCAAATATCATCAGTATCGCAAGTGCCCTGTTGCTGCTTCCAAAGTCCAGCGGGCTTGGGATTTCCTGTCTGATCGGTGCCTCCTGCGGGCTGGTCTTCTGGCTTGCAGCTGTATGGATAGACCGCCAGCCGGTTTCCGTCATCAGTACGGACAGTGACGTGAATATCAATTATGCACGCGCAAAGAAAAACCGCTGGAAGAACTTCTGGCTGATCTCCTGCTGGCTGAACACGGCACTGATCCTGTTTCTGGAGATCCTTACCCTGTCTGCCAGACACATGGAATATGTTCCATCGCCGGCATGATTGTTTATACACTGCTTTTACTCCTGCTGTGCATTTTCTGCATGATAAAGCTGAAAAAATTGACCGAAGCTATGCACAAAAACGGAATCTGACCAGCGATGAAAATGATGACAGAAACTGGATCGGCGGCATCCTCTACTACAATCCGTCCGATCCCCATACGATGGTAGAACAGCGCGTCGGCATCGGGACAACGGTAAATATGGCCACATCCCTCGGAAAAGGACTTACTATTTTCAGTGCCATTATGATGCTTTCCTGCCCTCTGTTATGCATTTGGCTGATTCAGGAGGAATTTACTCCCATTGATCTGGTGATCCAAAACCACACACTATGCGCACAGCATCTGAAAACAGATTATCAGATTCCGCTTAGTGAAATCAAAGATCCCACACTTCTTACCGCAAGTGATCTGCCGGACTGGACCAGAACAAACGGCACCAGCATGGATACATTGGAAAAAGGCACATTTACCATCTCCGGAGGGAGGATGTCAAAGTTTTCTTAAATCCAAAAAATGATGCGTTCATCCAATTTTCTGCAAATGGGAAAACTTACTATATGGGCGGTGTAGACGATACCCAGACAAAGGGGATTTATGAAGAACTGCTGACCCATTAGGTCCGCAGTCTTTATTGGAAGGTCGCAAGACTTTTTATATCATACGTCCCCTGTATAACTGGATTTACTGATAAAAGAAGACATCTCTGTTCCGAAAAATTTAATGAACCGGTATATTCACAAAACGTCTGTTTCAGAATCTGTAGATGAAGAACTTGAGTTTGATTAAACCTTGTAAAAATGGTGGCTGATTTATTGACCATCGCAAAAAATTGAAAAACTTACACCATCACTTCACAAACTTTATTCAAATTTTATTTCAGGTAAACTTAAATAGGATGTGTGAGGTATGGAGCTTTTTCTTTCAACTATGTCCCACATTTTCCTTTTGTTGGGACATATGCAGATTTTCTTTTGACTATGTCCCACATTTTCCTTTTGTTGGGACATATGCAGATTTTCTTTCTGATTATGTCCCGTTTCTGGATTTCTGTGGGAGGTTTCCTCGCCTTTTTTTGCATATGTCCTGCTTTCGGATTTCTGTGGGAGGTTTCCTTGCCTTTTTTTGCATATGTCCTACTTTGGGATTTCTGTGGGAGGTTTCCTCGCCTTTTTTTGCATATGTCCCACCTTTTAATACCGCCACAAAATCTTTATCAGATGATACTTATTTGTTTATCAACATACCCTGTATATAAATTTCCAGAGCAAAATACTCTCATTTTCCTGCCTTTCAGAATTATTTAAAATGATAAGTAATTAACTTTTGCACAATTGCAGTATCCAGCGGCTGCTCCATAGTCTCATATGTTGTAATCAGCCGATCTCCCGGATATATCCCATTTCTCGCATACATATGTAACTTATCCGCGGCATTCTTTGCATATTCAGGCAAGTCCATCTTCCCAAAATGTTCCCAGTAAATTTCTTTTCCTGTCAGCGGATGAAGAATTGTAAAATCCGGATAAAACACTGCCTTCCCGATTTTTAATTCGCACTCATAACGGTATGCAATTTTTTCCATATACAAATTCATTGCAATCAATGCTTCTGACTTGGATCGTACATATTCATTTTTACAGCTTTTATACTTCAATTGTTCGGGATAATTGGGATTTTTAGGATAGGAAGTATCACTCCATATAAGTTCTTCCTGCGTAACCATCTGATAGAATGGACAGAGCAATTCCTGATACGCCGGATCTTCTGAAAGAAACCTGTCCGACTTTTTATTTTCACCAACTGCATGTCGTTGATAAAGTTCTAATGCATACAGTTCTTTTTTACACTCTGTCTGTTTTTCCAATAAGAATCTTTTGTATGCCAACTGCTGTGCATATTCTCTGTGTTTCTTTGGAATATACGTCTGTGTGTGACCGTCACTGTGAAACCATTTCACCCGGTTTCCATTGTGAACACAAATAATTTTTCCATCAGGAAGATGCAATAGTTCTTCACTGATTTGTTGTAATTCTTTCGTAAGCCTTCTCTTCTCCGAAAGAATCTGATGATAAATTGTTATAAAAACCTCTCCTTTCTGTGCATTAATATGACGTTATTAAAACACAACTTCATTCTCATGTAAAGTAAATTTTTATAATTTTTTTAACAATGGGATATAATCGGAAAAAAGTAAATTCATATATCCCGCACCTCCCTTCTGTTGGGACATATAAAATTTTTCTTTACATAGATATCCCGGCAATTTATCTCTTCAGGATATATAGCAACTTTCTTTGCAATTATGTCCCATTTAGAAATCACTACGGGACTTTTTGTCTTATTTTTGGTGTATGCATCCCGTTTTCAGTCTCTCAAGGGACTTTTTCATCAAATTTTTTTACATATGTCCACTCCCCTGTTTCTCGCAGGATCTTTTCATAACTTTTTCCCACATATGGCCCATATTTTAATTTTTTCGTACAGATTTATATATTCGCATGCCGTACTTCTCTGCCGGAATCCGGTAATCCTTCAGCTGTTTGTTGGTCTCTGCCTGTAAAACTGCCTTCGCCAGTTCCAGATTTTTCGTTTTTTCTTCTGTGGAAAGTTTTAAAAAATGCATTGCTCATACAACTTCCTACACCCTATATAAGTTTATATAATTTTTCACAACAAGGTGATGAACTTTCTCTCTATTCTGTAAATAATCAACATGTATCCTTTTGAGTTTCTGATACCATTCTTTTTTCCACATCTTCCATACAAATTCTGATCCCCGTTATTATATATTTACAACTGCAATTCTTACAAATCCCACCATTGTTTTCGCATTTTGATACAAACGCATAATAGTTTACAAAAATTTTACTGTAAATTCGTATATCCTCACAAATGCGTTATTATGTAGATGATGTTATAATACGTAGAATAAATACAGGAGAAATTTAAACATATGTCAAAAGTGGTTCACAGGAAGAAAAGACTTTCCTCCTTTAAATTAATTGTACTGGGCTTTGCCGCTGTCATTTTTGTCGGCGCACTGCTGCTGATGCTTCCGGTCTCTTCGGTTTCCGGTACACAGACTCCTTTTCATGAGGCACTATTCACCTCTGTTTCAGCGGTATGTGTCACAGGGCTTGTTGTACAGGACACCGGCAGTTACTGGTCTTCTTTTGGTCAGGCAGTTATTTTGCTGCTGATCCAGACCGGCGGGCTGGGTGTCATCACCGTTGCTGTTTCCTTTGCCATTTTATCCGGACGGAAAATTTCGCTCATGCAGCGCAGTACGATGCAGGATGCAATTTCTGCACCGAAAATCGGCGGTATTGTCCGCCTGACCAAATTCAGCGTACAGGGTACATTGTTTATTGAATTGCTCGGCATGACTGCCATGCTTCCGGTTTTCTTCCGTGATTATGGCATCAAAGGCATCTGGATGGCAGCCTTTCACTCTGTATCTGCATTTTGCAATGCCGGTTTTGACCTTCTGGGAACTTCCAGCCAGCCGTTTGTATCTCTGAGCAGATACATCGCCAACCCACTGATCAACCTCGTAATTATGCTTTTGATCATAATTGGTGGCATCGGCTTTCTGACGTGGGACGATATCTGCAGCCATAAATGGCATATCAGACGTTATCGCGTACAGAGCAAAGTCATTCTCTGGACATCGGCTTTACTTATTATAATTCCGGCCGTATTCTTTTTTGTTGTGGATTTTACGGGTTCATCAACCGGCACCAGACTGCTGGCCTCCACGTTTCAGTCTGTAACAACAAGAACTGCCGGTTTTAATACCGCAGATCTTACAGCAATGACACCGACATCAAAATCTGTTATGATTCTGCTGATGCTGATCGGAGGATCTCCCGGCTCTACTGCCGGCGGCATGAAAACAACAACTTTTGCAGTCCTTATTTTAAATATGGTTGCCACGTTCCGCCAGAAAGAGGACATTGAAATTTTCGGTCGGCGGCTTGACAGTCATGCCATTAAAAATGCGGCCACCATCGTTGCTTTATATATCATTTTTTTCTTTATTGGAGGGATTGCCATCAGTTCCATCGAACACCTTCCGCTTCTGGACTGCCTGTTTGAAACGGCATCCGCTGTCGGAACCGTCGGACTTACACTTGGAATTACACCAACTCTCGGCATCCCGTCCCAGCTGATTCTGATCCTTCTGATGTTTTTCGGCAGAGTCGGTGGGCTTACCTTAATTTATGCGGCAATTTCCGTAAAACAAAACGGAGTAAAACTGCCGCTCGAAAAGATAACAGTTGGTTAAAAAGGAGTTGAAAATACCATGAAAAATATATTATTAATTGGATTAGGAAGATTTGGAAGACATGTTGCCATACAGCTGAACAATCTCGGTCACGAAGTGATGGCAGTCGACAACAACGAAGAACGTGTCAATGAGGTTCTTCCGTTTGTCACCAATGCTCAGATCGGCGACAGTACCAATGCCGATTTCTTAAAATCCCTTGGCATTGGTAATTTTGATGTGTGTATGGTAACGATAGGTGGAAATTTCCAGAATTCCCTTGAAACTACTTCCCTGCTCAAGGAACTCGGTGCAAAAACGGTTGTATCGCGTGCAGAACGGGATGTACAGAAAAAATTTCTTCTGCGAAACGGTGCAGACGAAGTTGTTTATCCGGAAAAACAGATTGCAGAGTGGGCTGCTATCCGGTATACTGCCGATCACATACGCGATTATATTCAGGTGGATGAGGCACATGCAATTTTTGAAGTGGAAGTTCCGGAAAACTGGATTTCCAAAACAATCGGTCAACTGGATATCCGGAAAAAATTCGGAATCAATATTGTTGCCATCCGGGAAGACGACAAAATTAATATGGCAATTTCTCCAAATACCGTATTCCAGTCTGGTACCACATTGCTTGTTCTCGGTGAATATAAAGAACTTCAAAAATGTTTCCGTATGTAGTTTCTATTTCCATAACAGATTCCACAGGTTCTGATAAGCAGCTGTTTCATACAGATTTATATAATTACATGCCGTACTTCTCTGCCGGAATGCCGGATATAAAAATCCTGCTTCTGGCAGTCCCGGCTCATATTCTCCCTCAAGCGGTCCCACGGCACACAGAAGATAATTGTATACTTCCTCGGAACCTTCCTGCCATTCCTTATCGGTTCCTTTCACTGGAACATCATACATTCCATGAAACAAAAAACAATAACTTTCTTTTCCCGGTGCAACACGTTCCCCGATCATTTCATAAAGCAGATCCAAAAACGCATCGTTCTGCAGCCCGGACTCTTTGATTCCATCCAGAAGCTGCCAGATACTTCCCGGTTTTCTCCCGGTTTCCGGAATCCGGTAATCCTTCAGCTGTTTGTTGGTCTCTGCCTGTAAAACTGCCTTCGCCAGTTCCAGATTTTTCGTTTTTTCTGCTGTGAAAAGTTTTAAAAAATGCGTGTTGAATGTACCATCTATATATCCTTCTGCATCATAATATGCACCGGCGATCCGGTCAATGTGTGACCGCGCCGGAGTCATGCGCCGTGTCAGTTCGAGCATGTCTTCCCGATTAATCATGATTTCCTTCTCCGATCTTCATTTAAGAAAATTATACTGGTATTTTCCAGATTTTCCAAGAGAATATCAGATTATAATTTACATAATCCTGTTATTTTGTATATTTAATCGCATAATAGTATGTAAGTGTGCTGTTTCTGCGGAAATAGTTGAGTCTGCAGGCATTCCTGTGATATGATACATTTACACGGGCAAACGTGTAATTAGAGGAGGGTACTGCATGGGAAATTATTTAAACCAGGATGGAAAAAAATTTTACGAAATTACACATTCTGATATCTACGTGGATAAGACAGAATTATTGACCTATACAAATTCTGTCTTACAGACTCTGCAGAAATATATATGTATCAGCCGTCCCCGCCGTTTTGGGAAATCAATAACCGCCAGCATGATTGCTGCCTACTACAGCCGTGGCTGTGATGCAAAAGAACTCTTTTCCCCATATAAAATTGCCCGGAATCTGGATTTTGACACCTATCGTAATAAATACAACACCCTGTTTTTAAATATGCAGGAATTTTTAAGCCGGACGAAAAACATCTATGAACTGCTTGATCGCATGAAACGGCTGGTACTGCGGGATTTAAAACGGGAATACCCGAATGTTGATTATTTTGATGATACAGATCTTATTGAATCCATGCAGGATGTATATCAGGAAACTAACTGTCCTTTTGTCGTAATCATTGATGAATGGGACTGTATTTTCCGGGAATACAAACAGGATAAAGAAGCCCAGGAAATCTATCTGGATTTTTTGAGGGATATGCTAAAAGATAAGTCCTGTATTGCACTCGCTTATATGACAGGAATTCTTCCGATCAAAAAATACGGAACCCATTCCGCTTTAAATATGTTTGATGAATTTTCCATGATAAATCCGGGACCTCTTGCATCCTATGTCGGCTTTACCGAACTGGAAGTCGCTGCCCTTTGTACAGATTATCATATGGATCTGGATGAAATAAAAGCATGGTATAATGGATACTCTTTTGAAAAAATACCATCCATCTATAATCCGAGGTCTGTTGTAAGCTGCATGCGTTTTGGGAAAATTGGAAATTACTGGAACCAGACAGAAACATTTGAAGCCCTGCAGATTTATATCGATATGAATTTTGAAGGATTAAAAGATGATGTTCTCAGTATGATAGCCGGGGAATCCGTTCCTGTCAATACCGGAAGTTTTACCAATGATATGACAACCTTTCGCACCGAAGATGATGTGTTGACTCTTTTAATCCATCTGGGCTATCTTAGCTATGACTACGAAAACAAAACCGTAAAAATACCAAACAATGAAGTGCGTGAAGAATACGTTAACAGTGTTTCCGTATCCGACTGGGGCGAAATCTCTAAAGCCCTGAAAAATTCAGCAGACACCCTGCAGGCAATTTGGCAGGGAAGACCAGAACAGGTAGCACTTGGGATTCAGCAGGCGCATTTTGAGACATCACATATCCAGTATAATGATGAAAATGCGTTAAGTTATACGGTTTCACTGGCACTCTATGCCGCACGCAATTTCTATACGATACACAGGGAATTTGCCGGCGGTAAGGGATTTGCGGATATGGTATTTCTTCCACGGAAGAAGTTTCCGGATAAACCAGCACTTGTTATCGAATTAAAATGGGATCATAGTGCACAGGGCGCAATCACGCAGATTAAACAAAAACAATATTGTGAAAGCCTGAAAGAGTATCATGGAAACCTTTTACTGGTCGGAATCAATTACGATACCAAAAGCAGGATTCATACATGTAAGATAGAACCATTTTCTTTGTAAGAAACGGGAGGCACTGCCCTCCCATTTCTTATAGCATTTTTTCAATTTCTTCTTTCTCCGGCATCACGCGGAGCGCGCCTTTGCGCGTCGTGATCAGAGAAGCCGCCGCATTGGCAAAACGAAGCATCTCTTTCAAATTTTTCTCTTCAAGCCCCTCCAGTCCATGCTCCAGCACATAATGCAGAACACACGCACAGAACGTATCTCCCGCACCGGTCGTCTCAATCGTATTTGGCTGAAGAAACGGCTTTGCCTCCACAATTCTGTCTTTATAATACGCCCGGCTTCCCTCTTTTCCCATGGAAACCAGTATGAGCGGAACCGGATAGCGTTCCCGTATCCAGCGGACTCCATCCGTATAATCTTCTTTACCCGTCAGCCACTGGATTTCATTATCCGATATTTTTAAAATATCACATTGTCCCAGACCATATAACACCTGTTCCCTGGCATCTTCCATGGAGTCCCAGAGCGGTTTGCGGATATTCGGATCAAAGGAAATGAGCGCACCTGCTTCTTTTGCGACCGCGATCGCTTTTTTCGTTGCTGCGCGGACACCCGGATGCGTCATGGACAACGTTCCGAAATGAAAGATTTTCGTTCCGCGGATTATTTCCTCCGGCAGTTCTTCTTCCGTCAGCATCATGTCCGCGCCCGGATTGCGGTAAAAGGAAAAATCCCGGTCTCCATCCGGATACGTATGCACCAGTGCCAGCGTTGTGTGCACCTTGTCATCCTTTAAAAGTCCGGCTGCATCAATCCCGACTTCCGTGATCGCATCTTCCAGCTGCTTTCCGAAAAAATCGTTTCCTACTTTTCCGATAAAAGCCGTCCTGTGTCCTAAGCGCGACAGCATTGCCAGCACATTGCACGGTGCGCCTCCCGGATTTGCCTCAAACAGCGGATTGCCCTGCCCGCTGACTCCGTTTTCGGTAAAATCAATGAGCAGTTCCCCCAAAGCCACTACGTCCATGTTCTCTTCCTCCTGTTACTTTTTATAATATAATATCATACTTTTCGACCGTAATATACATCTTTTTATCGCTGAAAAACCGGATTCCCTCTGCCTCCAAAGGGGTACAAACCGCCGTTGTTGCCACCTGCTGCCCGTCATTGATAAAAAGCTCAATGGACTGACGGTCCAGAATAAACCGCATTTTTTTAAGTCCTTTTGGATCTGCAATTTTAATTTTGCGCACGCAGACCACATCTTTTGTCACACCACAGTATGTGCGGTCAATCTCCAATATTCCTGTTCCCTTATGATAAGTAAAAGCGGTCTCGTATTCCTCATCTGCGGCAAGCTGTATGGAAAAAACGTTAAAATCCTGTTCATCCATTGTAACAGTCAGATCCATCGTCCGTCCGCAAATGCCGGAAAGTGCTGTCTCACCATCAATCTCTGCATGCTCATAATGGCACGGATTCTTATGATACTGCGCAATCTCCCGAACCGGCTGCTGCCAGATCTGTCCGTCTTTTACTTCTAGCTCCCGCGGAAGAGTCATCATGCCCTGCCAGTCCTGCGTATCCGGCACCACACAGGCATCCCATGACTTCATCCATGCAATCATCACACGCCGCCCATCCGGGAGAAGTGTGGTCTGAGGTGCATAAAAGTCCAGTCCGTAGTCAATCGTATGCGGTTCTTCTTTTTCAAATATATGCGAATTTTTATCGTAATTTCCAAGAAAATAAACAGAATTATTTCCATTGTGGAATTCGTATTTTTCCGCTTTCATATTCTGTGGGGAACAGATCAGTACATGTTTATCTCCCAGTGGGAAAAAGTCCGGACATTCCCACATCGTTCCGACTTTTCCGGTACTGTTTGCCGCAAGAACGGTCTCAAATTTCCATTCTTTTAAATCTTTGCTGGAACAGAGCACGACCTGTCCGATCTGCCTGTTATCCTTGCTTCCGACAATCAGATAATAGGTGTCCTCTTCCTTCCAGATTTTCGGGTCACGGAAATCAATCCGGCTACAGTTTTCCGGCAGCATCTCCCCGGTCACAACCGGGTTGTTTTCATACTTTACATAATCCCTGCCATCCCCGAATGCGATGCACTGGTTCTGTCGTTCCTCTTCCCTGCCGTCCGGCAGTGTAATCTTTGTGACACCGGTATAGACCAGCACATGTTTGTTATCCGCTTCAATAGCACTTCCGGAAAAACATCCGTTCCGGTCATAGTCCTGATCCGGTGCAAGTGCTGCCGGAAGCTGTTCCCAGCTTATCATATCCGTTGTCACACTGTGCCCCCAGTGCATCGGTCCCCACTCCCTTGCATATGGATAATACTGGTAGAACAGATGGATTTTTCCATCGTAAACGGAAAAACCGTTCGGATCATTGATCCATCCGGCAGGTGCCGAGATATGAAACAACGGTCTGGTATTTTTATCGGTCTGTGCTGCTTTTTCTGCCTCATATGCTCTCGCTTTTTTTAACATCTCACTCATACAAATTCTCCTGTTTATTTTTCTTCTTTCAATGACTCCTGATACTGATCGAAATATTTCTGTTTGATTGCCAGATAATCGGAAAGCCCGTATTTCTCCATTTTCTTTAAATAGGAATCCCACTCTTTGTCGATTCCGCCATTTAAAATCCAGTCTGCTTTTTTCTGCTCCGCATATTTTTTAATATCGGTATCATACTGGGATACTTTATTGGTATCGTCAATACTCATAAACACATTCGGATATACATACTTGCTTTTCATATCCTTCAGATATGTTTCATGCATATTGTCCAGACGCCATTTAGCATCCGCCGGCTGTGTGACATACACATCATAATACTCATTGAGAACTGCAAGCGGACCGTTGACAGACTGCGCCTCACGTACCTCTACCGGTGACTGGTCGCCCAGATCCAGATGCTTCAACATTTCACCGCCATCTTTATTTGTGGACAGTTCAAAAATATTAAACGAATCCTTTTCCCCATAACTTCCCCAGTTATTCTGCGGGGACTGAAGCGGCGCATACATCTGATCAATCCAGGCTGCCGCCAGTGCCGTGTTCCGACAGCTGGATGTAAGCACACAGCGGCCTCTGTCAAAACCACTTGTTTCACTGTTATTCTGTCTTGTGATATTTCTGGCTCCCTCCGGACCGGTCAGTGCCGGAAGCATCACATAATCGGTATTATTGTCAATATTTGCAATATCCCAGGTAAAGCAGAGACCGTAACGGTGATTTTTACCTTTTGCCACATAGGTTGACCACTCCTGCGTAAATGCCTCCGGATCTACAAGATCCTCTGTTACCAGCTTATGCAGCCATTCGATGCCTTCTTTGTAACCTTCCTGCACGGTCGTATAAATCACGGTTCCGTCATCTTTTACGGCAAAATGATCGCCCGTATCTCCATATCCTTCGCCAAATCCGTTGATGAGAATCGCCGGATCCTGATCGCCATTGTTGATGATAAATGACATCGGAATCACATCTCCCTCGATATCAAACTGTTTTTTCAGATCATCCGCATGATCCCGGAACGCAATCAGCACCTGTTCCAGTTCATCGGTTGTCGTTGGAATATCCAGTCCCAGATAATCCAGCCACTTTTTATTGATATAAGGAATATCCCCGATTGCCTGAATGGCTTCTTTCCCTGCGCCAAGCTGCTCAATCCACGGAAATGAATAAATATGTCCGTCCGGTGCGGTACACATCGTCCGGTATTCCGGATATTTCTCAAAGACCGCCTGAAGGTTTGGCATATATTTGTCAATCAGATTTTCCAGCGGAATAATAATTCCCTGCTTTGCATAACGAAGCAGATCATAATCGCTCATTCCTGCATTAAACAAACCATCCGGAAGGTTTCCAAACTGTGCCAGTGCCAGATTCTTTTTATCGGAAAACTGGTCTGCCACAAAACAGGTCCAGTCAATATGTACATTCGTCTGTTTTTCGAGTCTCTTAAAAATAATCCGCTCGTTCGGATTCTGCGTAGAGGTTGCCGGAGCACTTGTGATAAATGATAATTCTGCCTGTTCTTTCAGTGGAAACTGCACTTCTGAAACCGGTATATCCGGATTGATCTCTGCCTCCAGATGCTGCTCTTTTCCGCATCCTGCCACGCCGGTCATCATAGCAAATGCCAGTCCGAGTGCCAGGCATTTTTTAATTTTTCTCTTCCACATATCTGTACCTGTCCTTTCTGCTTAACCTTTTACCGATCCAACCATAACACCTTTGTCAAAGTATTTCTGGAAAAATGGATACATAATAAGCAATGGTAAACTTGATACTACAATTGTTGCGTATTTTAACTGTTCGGCAACTTTTGCCATCTCCGCGGTACTCTGAATGTCCGCGATCATGCCCGGCTGCGGTGTATTCTGTACCAGAATGGAACGCAGAACCAGCTGCAGTGGCTGTAAGTTTGCATCATTTAAGTAAATCATCGCATCAAAATAACTGTTCCACATACCGACAAAAGACCACAGTGCCAGCACCGCGATAATCGGTTTGCACACCGGCATCATAATCTGGAAGAAATGCTGGATCTCATTTGCCCCGTCAATTGCGGATGCCTCCCGCAGTTCTTTGGGAATGGACTGATAGTACGTTCTTGCCAGAATCATATTCCAGACATTAAATGCTCCCGGAATGAGAATTGCCCACACGGTATTTACCATATGAAGCTGATTGATCAAAATAAACGTCGGGATCATTCCACCGCCGAAAAACATGGTGATCAGAAAAATCACGTTAAAAAATTTTCTTCCGACAAATTCTTTTTTCGACATCGGATACGCTGCTAACAATGTGACAAATACGGAAATTGCCGCAAATGCCAGTGAATACAAAAACGAATTTAAAAATCCGCGCCAGATCATTCCGTTTTCCAGCACACGCCGGTATGCATCCAGTGTCCAGTCCTTGATGTGAAAACTCAGTCCCTGATTATTCAATACCGTCGGGTCCATAAAAGATGCTAAAACAACATAGACCAGCGGAACAACAATTGAAAGAACAAACAGTCCAAGAATGGCATAACCGATTCCAAGCACCAGCCGGTCTGTCCGTGAATATTTCATTTTACTAACTGTTTCCATTTCACGTTCCTCCTATAATCCTTCTCCATCGTTTAATTTCTTTACCACCCAGTTCACAAATATAAGCAGGATCACATTGATCACCGAATTAAACAGTCCCACTGCCGTAGAATAACCGTAATCGCCATTCAAAAGACCTATCCGGTATACATAGGTTGATAAAATTTCAGAAGCCGGTAAGTTCATATCTGTCTGCAGGGCATATGCCTTTTCAAAGCCGATGCTCATAATGTTTCCGGCCTGTAAAATAAACTGGATCACGATAATATCCTTGATTGCCGGAAGTTCCACATACCAGATCTGCTGCAAAAGATTTGCACCGTCCACAATGGCTGCCTCTTCCAGTTCCTTGCTTGCATTGGATAATGCTGCAGTATACATGATGGATGCCCATCCTGCTCCCTGCCAGATTCCGCTTGCAATATAAATGGTACGGAATGCGGACGGCATGGTCATCCAGTTTGTATTCGTTCCCAGCAGACGGTTTAACGGTCCTACCGGAGATAAAAACATACGCACCATACCACAGAGCACGATGACGGAAATAAAATTCGGTGCATAGATCAGCAGCTGGATTTTTTCTTAATCCCCGCCTTGCGGATACGGTTCAGTAAAAGTGCCAGAATAATTGGTATCGGAAAACTCCAGAGAAGTCCAAAGATACTCAGCTTTAATGTGTTCAGCAGGTAGTTCATAAAATCCGGTGATGATAAAAACCTCTGGAAATATTCCAGCCCCACCCACGGGCTTCCCAAAACTCCTTTAATGACATTGTAATCCTCAAATGCAATCAGAAGTCCTCCCATCGGAAGATACTTGAAAATGATTGTGAGTAACAGTGCCGGCATCAGAAAAAAAACATACAGCTGCCAGTTTTTCTTTATATAAGACAGCTTACTCCCCATGGTTTGTTTTTTCGCAGAGCCGACTTGTTTTGCCAGTTTTTTCATGCGATTGCTCCTCCCTTTTCATCGTATTACTCGTTCTGCTTTGATGTAACCGGTAAAGTAACCAGTTTTTTTCATTGCTATTTTTCTTTCCGGTTGTTATACTATGGATAAAACAGATAAAGGAGACAGCTTTCAGATGGGAAAGAAACAGGTAACATTTGCAGATATTGCAGCATATACGAATTTTTCAAAGACAACCATTTCCAGATATTTTAATCATCCGGACTCCCTGACGCTTGAAAATCAGGAGAAAATTTCACAGGCTCTTGATACTCTGGGTTACAAAAAGAATAAGCTTGCAAAGGTTCTTGCCAATGGAAAGAGTGAATTTATCGGAATCATTATTCCGAACCTTTATCTGCACTATTATTCGGAAATGCTTACACAGATTCTTTCCAGCTACCGCGATTTTCATTATAAATTTCTCGTATTCGTCAGCGACAACGGACCGTCCGAGGAGGAACAGTACATTGATGAACTGATGGCATACCAGATTGAGGGCCTGATCGTGTTAAGTCACACTCTTTCTTCCGAAAAACTGGCTTCTTACCAGATCCCTGTCATTGCCATTGAGCGCGAAGCTGAACATATCTGTGGCGTAACCAGCGACAATTATATGGGTGCGCTCCAGGCGGCAACGCTTCTGATCCGAGACAAATGCGATGTACTGATTCACGTTAATGCGGATGTTCCAAAGTCCATCCCTGCCTATGACCGTATCCGTGCCTTTGAAGATACCTGTCAGGAATATCACGTTCCTTATGAACTGAATTTAAATGTAATAGGGGATTCTTATCAGGACATTTTTGCACAAATGAAGCACATTTTCTCTGATATTGATGAGAAGTATCCATGCAAAAAAAAGGGGATTTTCCTCGCCAATGATACCTATGCAAATATGTTTTTAAACCTGATTTTCCAAAAATACGGATGCTTTCCTGACAGTTATGAACTGGTCGGATTTGACAATTCCCCGATTGCAAGCGAGGCAATTCTGCCTATCACAACGGTCGGACAGCAGATCGACCTGATCGCCAAAACCGCAATAGAACTTCTGGTACAGCAGATGGAAGAACGCAAAAAAAGAAGACCGGTTCCTCTTTCGGAACCGATCCATAAACAGATTACACCGGTACTGATCCGCAGGGATACGACCAGCTGATTTTTTATAAATTTATGATTTTTCTTTCTGCTCCATCCCCGTATGCGTCAGATCCTTCACCCACTTATATTTCCGAAAATGATAGAGCGTCCACGGAATTTTTCCAACCTCATCAATACAGGTACACGCGTATACGACAATCACCGGCCAGTGGAACCGGTAAGTTCCAAGCGCAGCAAGTGGAATCGCGATTCCCCACATTGTTACGGCAAGGCTGTACACATCAAACATTGTATCACCGCCGGAACCAAACACGCCATTGATGGTAATTTCGTTGACGGAGCGGCCAATCATATAGACGCAGAGCACAACAAACATTCCCTTTAAATATACGGCTGCCTGCGGTGTCAGTTTGACAAAATGCAAAATAAACGGTGCCGAAATTCCCATGAGAACCATCATGCAACTCCGCACACAAAGGAAATCTTCATCATCCGCGTACCATATAATTTCCCCCGTTTTAGGTTGCCGGCACCAAGCTCATTTCCGACCATAATCCCCGCCGCACCGGAAATTCCGGCACTCAGGCAGCAGATGATATCACGGACAACCGCCGCCACAGAATTGGCAGCGGCCGCGTCTACTCCCAGATGTCCCATAAAAGAAGAATACGAAGTAAATCCGACTCCCCAGAACAGGGACGCACCGAGAATCGGCATTGCGCATTTCCGGAAATCCCGTGCCAGTTCCCGGTTTCTTTGAAACAGACGGGTCAGATACGGACGGATGTAGCCCGGACGGCTGGAAATCAGGATACAACAGGCCAGTTCTATCATCCTTGCGCTTAATGTCGCTGTTGCTGCACCCCGGACACCCATCGGGGTAATACCCAGTTTTCCGTAGATCAAAATGGCATTCAGTGCAATATTGATCCCTACCGTAGCAGAACTGATCAGTGCCGTTGTCAATGCGTGCTCACTGATTTTCATAACCACCAGATAGCATTGGGAAATTCCTGTAAGCAGATAAGAAAATCCGGCAATCCGCAGATACTGCACGCCATAACCGATCAATACCGGTTCATCCGTAAAAAACAGCATCAGATACTGTGGGAAACAGATACAGGCAATGAAAAATGCAATCGACACCAGACCACAAAGCCGCAGTGCCATACAGAAAATATATTGCCCCTGCCCCAGTACTGTGCCCCGAGAATCGCCAGTCCTCCGGTTGCAGCAGAAAGAAGCATATTCTGGATAAACTGAATCTGCGTGGCAAGCGAAACTGCCGACATGTAATTCTGGTCCATCCCTCCGAGCATAAATGCATCTGCCACGGCAACCAGTGCCAGCATCAGGTTCTGCAGCATCATCGGAAGCATAAGACTCCAGAGTTTTTTATAAAAAATTGTATCTTTTGTAAACATAAAATTCTCTCTTTTTTCCTGTGTCATTTCATCTCAATTCATTTATTATATTGCCTTTTTCATCATTAAGCAACATCAATCATTGCCACCCGCCTCTATACCTGTATATAAAGTTTTGTTTCTTCGGAAAAAAGAATTGTGACGCGAAAAAAGCCGCCGCAGGAAAAATACCTGCAACGGCTCAAAAATCAGGGGATATTTATAAAGGATTACGCAATGGTAATATATTTCTTTTCTTCCGTCTTTGTCTTATCTTCCTTTGGAACAAACAGGGTAAGAATACCGTTCTGGAAACTTGCCCGGATATCTTCCTGACGGAGATACTCGCCCACATAGAATGATCTCTGGCAGCTTCCGGTATAACGCTCGCGGCGCAGATACTTACCTTCCACGGTCTCTTCTGCACTCTTGGCTGCACTGATCGTCAGATAGCCTTTGTGCAATGCTGCCTGCACTTCTTCTTTCTTATAACCAGGCAGTTCCATCTGCAGCTCATATCCGTCTGCCAGTTCTCTGATATCTGTCTTCATCAGATTCTGTGTGTTTTGCGATACCTGCTGCTTCGGGGCTTTCTTGTTATATTCACTATCGTCATACCATGGGTTAAAAAATGTATCAAATAAATCGTACATAAGTCATTTCCTCCTGTAAACGTTTTGTTCTTTGTTTATGCCCCTATTATAGCACGTTATTAGCACTCGTCAAGTATGAGTGCTAATAAAATTTCTAAAAATTTTATTAAGTCCCGGTTTCAAAGAATTTCCGGATTCTTTCCACATCCGTTTTTCGCAGATCCCCATGAATATTGGATTCAAACGTTACATACTCATAATCTTTCTGATATTTCTTTAACTGTTTTACCAGCTTATCCGCCTGTTTTTCATATGCCTGCAGATCTATTTTTTCATATTCTGAAACCCCTGATTCCGCTTCGAAAACGGTCTGCCCTACTGCGGATCGGAGGAAGCATTAAAACAGATCATACAGATTTTTTACAACACCATCGACAGCAAATCCAAAAAGATTGAACAATGTCTAAAGGAACAATTAATAAAGGATTATACGATTGAAGTCCACGCATTAAAAAGTTCCGCATTGCTGATCGGTGCCCCCGGTCTGTCCGAAGCTGCAAAGGAACTGGAAATGTATGGAAATGCACAAAATCTTGCTGCACTTGAAGAAAAAACAGGACCGATGCTTGCCATGTACCGAAGTCTTAAGTCCCTCCTGCGTCCTTATGTGGAAGATAACGAAAGCAGCAAAAAGGAAGTTTCTTCTGATGACTGGATTACCGTTCTTGAGCAGATGCATCAGTGTGTAGAACAGTTTGACATGGATGGCGTGGATCATGCCATGGAAACCATGGATACGTTTCAGACACCTGATAAGCTCAAAGACCTGATGGAACAGCTGCGGGTCTGCGTTGCAGATGTGGAAATGGAAGAAATTATGAAATTAACTGATACAATGGTCAATTTATTACAATAGAAGGAGAGACATTATGCACGAAATAAAAAGCCCATTTCTCATCCTGATGGAGGAACAAAGTTATCTCGCACAATCATTAGAAAGTGCTTTTGAAAAACAAAATGTCAAAGTAAAAATTGTAACGATAGCAGAAGCCAGCAGCATTGTCATCTCGGAAAAACCAAGTGGTTACCTGATCTGCACAAGCCCGGAGCTTTTAAAAAAAGCGGTCAGCGTAAAAGTAATGGTTGACCAGGCGATAAAAAACAAGACTCCGGTATTTATCATGGGAAACATAGATGAACTGGAACTGCTGTGGGAGACCCTCCCACAGCAGATGGTCATGGATGTGTTCACCCGCCCGATTACGGTGGGCGATATGGTCGATAATGTCTGCACACAGATGAACGATTTCTATCAGCTGAAAAAACGCACGATTCTGGCTGTAGATGATTCCGGTATTATCCTGCGCAAAATCAAGGCACTGCTTGAAGACACCTATCAGGTTGTACTGGCAAACTCCGGTGCAATGGCGATCAAATACCTGACCTTAAACACCCCGGATCTGATTCTGTTGGATTATGCCATGCCAATCGTTGACGGCAGTCAGATCATGCAGATGCTCCGGGAAGATCCGGAATTTCACCATATTCCGATCATATTTCTGACCGGAAAAAATGATGCAGAAACCGTAAAAAATGTCATGTCTTTAAAACCAGATGGTTATTTATTAAAGAGCATGAATCCTCAGAAACTGCACGCGGCAATTGATGACTTTTTTGCATCACGGGGCAAATAAACCGGTTACGATACCCATCGCTTTTTGCGGTGGGTATATTGATATCCCACAAAAATGCTCCCTGCAGGCGAACGTTTTCCCTGCTGAAAGAACCGCATCATTTTCTCTAACGCTTTTATCGCACGGATAATTTCTAAAATACTATTCTGCTTTGTTACAGCAGGCAATTCCCAGCCCGTCCGGCCCAATATGACAGGACAGCCCCAGCGACAGATTATCGCACATGACATCCATACCCGGAAAGCTTTCTTTGATCTGCCGTATCCACTCTTCCGTTACTTCTGCGGTAGAACTTGATGCAGCCATAAGATATAGTTTTCCTGCTTCATAAGCCTCCTTAAAATTCGTCTCAAATTCTTTTTTCATTGCGTCTATCATTGCTTTTCTCGCATTTTTCATTCCACGGCACTTCTGATAGACATCTAACTTTCCCACACCAAATTTCATAACCGGCTTAATCTTCAGCACATCTGCTGCCACAGCTGCAACAGAACTGATCCGTCCACCCTTTTTCAGATATGTCAGCGTGCTGAGCCCCACATAAATGACCATATGCTCTCTGTTTTTTTCGAGAATATCTTTAATTTTCTGTGCACGGTATCCTTTCTCTGCAAGCTCCACGGCATCGAGGACCGAACGGTGCATCGGCGTAGACACGCGTCCATTATCTACAACAAATACTCTTCCGGCATACGGCTCCTCCTGTGCCATTGCCTGTGCCGTCATGCAGGAACCGCTCAGACCGCTGCTGATCGGAATATAGACAAGTTCTTCATATTCCTGCAGCATGGCTGACCACATATGCATCACACTCTCCGGTGACGGCTGGGATGTTGCCACATCCGCACCTTTACGAAGCATTTCATAAAATTCCTCTCTGGAAATATCCACCCCTTCACGATATAATTTTTCATCAATATAAAAAGGCATTGGCAGTACGGCAATCCCCAGCTTAGATGCTTCGTTTTCTAAGATGCCACTGTGGCTGTCTGTCATGATTCCTGTTTTTTTCATAGAATAGTCCTGTCCTTTATCTTTTTGTTTTAGTATAACACAAAGCAGGGGACAATTATACTGCTGGCGTAAACTGTAACAAATATTTCCCCAGTTCCTCCAAAATTATCTGCTGGCTCTCCCGAGTGTGAATCAGTGCATAATAATTTCTTCCGTATTTTGCCTGTCTCTCCTCTTCCCGGATTCCTACGGCTCTTCCCTTTTCCGTCACACGCTTTATCTTTTCTTCTCCCTGCACGGTTTCCTCAAGATATCCTTTTTCCACAAGCAGCTGATTGATAAATGAAGCGGTCAGTTTCTTTCGATCGTTCTCTTCGCAGAGCGCATTGATCCGGTTTGTCAGTTCTGAAAGCATACAGGTGTCGGTCAGTTCCACCTCATCAAGTTTTTCCGGAGCGATATAAAACGGCAGCTTCTTTTTTCTTGCTGGGGCTGCTGTCGTGGTGTCTACTGTCATGCCGGAAAATGCCTCCGCTGTGGCAGTTTCTCCACCATGCTCGTTCAGAAATGCTGTGATAACCTGTGTAAAACGCGCACCGTAACTTTCGATTTTCTGTGCACCCATTCCGTACACGGCTGCCATCGCGGTGGAATCCACAGGACATTTGGCACACATATCTTTTAATGTCTTATCGGAACAGATAATATACGGTGGCACACCTTTTTCCACGGCAAGTTCCGTCCGGCATTTGCGAAGCTGCTCAAACAGTTCCTGCCCTTCCGGTGTCAGATCAGCAAGCTGCAATGCCTTTTTCTTTTCTCTTCCGGTCTGGATATAAGTTTCTTCCGCCTCATCTTCCACAACCACACAATTGCTGCATTTTTCACAGGTACACGGACTGTTGTCCCCGAAATAGGACAGGATAAACTGGCGCAGACACTCATCGGTCTCGCAGTAACGGATCATCTCATTAAGTTTCCTCTGCTCATTTGCCCGCACCATGGATCATCGGATACCTGCCCGGATGTGGATTTGTACTGCAACAGACGTTTGTTTATCATGATATCCTGTTTTGAGAAAAATAACACACACTCCGCTTCTTCCCCGTCGCGCCCGGCACGGCCAGCTTCCTGATAATAATATTCCAGACTCTGCGGCATATTGTAATGAAGCACATAGCGCACATTGGATTTGTCGATTCCCATGCCAAATGCATTGGTTGCAACCATCACACGGATTCGGTCATACGTAAAATCATCCTGATTCTTTTTCCGTTCTTCTAAAGACAGACCTGCATGATAGCGCCCCGCCGCAATACCATATTGCAACAAAAGGCATACACACTGTCCACATTCTTTTTCGTGGCACAATAGATGATTCCACTCTCATCCTCATGCCTTTTCACATAATTTAAGATACTGTTGTCCGTCTCTTTTCCGCCCTTGCGGTTGACCACACGGAAGAACAGATTTGGACGGTCAAATCCTGTCACGACGGTCACCGGATTCTGCAAATGCAAACTTGCGGTGATATCCTGCTTGACGCGCTCTGTGGCGGTCGCGGTAAATGCACTGACAATTGGACGGTCTGGCAGTTTTGCTAAAAAATCCGCAATTTCAAGATAGCTCGGCCGGAAATCCTGACCCCACTGGGAAATACAGTGTGCCTCATCCACTGTCACCATGGAAATGTCGGCATAATATGCAAAGTCGAGAAAACGCGCGGTATTGAGCCGCTCCGGTGCCACATAGATAATTTTGTATTTTCCCTGTGCTGCATAGGCAAGTGCCGCGTGTATCTGGTTTTCCGTCAGGGAACTGTTGATGTAGGCTGCATGCACACCTGCCTGATTCAATGCCTTGACCTGATCTGACATGAGCGAAATCAGTGGGGAAATCACAAGCGTAATTCCCTCAAGCATCAGCGCCGGAACCTGATAACACAGGGATTTTCCCGCGCCTGTCGGCATGATTCCAAGGACATCCTTTCCCTGCAGGATTCCGTCCATCAGTTCCTGCTGGCCCGGCCGCAGGCTGTCGTATCCAAAATAATGTTTTAGTGTTTCGAGTAAATTCAATTGGTTCTCCTTGTTGTGTTTTCTTTGCTGTTGTCCAGATGATCTATCCTGTTTAGGTGCTAGGTGAACAGGAACAAATGATCATCTGTATACAGTAAAATTTAAAAATTACTTGACTGTAAAATGAAATGGGGTTATTCTTTTTATATTAAGAAATGGGTTTTCACCGGGTAGGGTTTATGCCTGACAGGACTTGCTCGTTTCTTTTTTTATTTCCAGAACATCATACAGGTACTTCTTTCCACTGGAAGCGTGCCGTATCAATAATCGACCTGTAAAGATATTATATCTGTCCACTTCCCCATGATCATTATATACTGGCAATGCAAATCTCGTATCATACCGATACCAGCCCATCTTCGCATCGCGCGCATGTTTTGCTTTGCGGTTATGTTCAAATACACCATTAGAAGCTATCTCTATCATTTCCGGTAAAATCTGTACTGCATTTGCTTTTGCCTTTGCATTCATCCCTCTTAATTTTTTCGTGTAAACAGATCCTGCATATTCCCCTGGCAATTCTGTTCCTATAAAAACAATTTCTTTATCTTCTGCAATACTATAAACCTCACCAACATATTTTCTGAGATATTTTTCGACATCATCCCAGGCTATTTTCTTTCCCTTAAATATAATATCATTTATCACGACAATTTTGTTTCCATCTGCATCTTTTACAACAGAAATATTGCGTTTTGTCCCCTCACTCATGCATGTTTCCTTTATTTTTCTGCAGCTCATCGTAATAAGCTTTATACCGGTACGCTGTCCTACGGCTGATTTCCCCCTGTGCAGCAATTTCCATAATTGTCATCCCACTCTCATATTTTACAGCAAAATCCCGGTAAGAAGTCATCCATGCTTCGTCATGCTTTTTCCTCCCGCCGGTATTGCGATTTTTATATACTTCGAGTTCCGCCCGAAGCTGTTCGTTTTCCTGTTCCAGTTGCGCAATTCGCTGCAATGCACTTTTCAATGATGTAATTGTCATATGCCTCCCGTGCCACTTTTGTTTTTGACACGATTATAATCAATTTGCTTTCATGTGTCAATATCCGTTTCTGGCACATTTTCAAAAAATAATTTATAATAAAAGTGTAAACAAAATCAAAACAAAAATTACTATTTATAATATAAGATTGCGCAATACGAGGAGGTGAAACAGGAAAATGCAAAAGAATACTCCACTTGAAACGATGTACATGGAGTATGCAAATACCGTAAAACATTTTTTAATTTCCTTATGCGGCAATTTTGATCTGGCAGAAGACCTGACACAGGAGACCTTTTATCAGGCATACAAATCAGCGCACCGTTATAACGGAAACTGTAAAATTTCGGTCTGGTTATGTCAGATTGCAAAACACTTATATTTTGATTATCTGAAAAAAGAGAAACATAAAACCACAGTCGGAATTGAACATTTAGAATCTTTTGAAGCAGTAAACAATCAGGGGAATCTTGAGGACACGTATCTCATAAAAGAAGAAACCAAAGAATTGTTTTAAAGGATACAACTATTAAACTTGGAGAATCCATAAATTTACATTGTTTGAAATACAATAAAAATTACATTGTGCAGGTAAAATGTAAACCCGGAAGATATAATTTAAATTTTACATAATCCATCATTTAATGATGATTTTAATGCTTTATGCTATTAAAATAAAAAATGGCATTGGTTAGGCTGCTCTAACTAATGCCATTTTTGAATGGAATATCCCCGTTTTGAAATTTTCCTCACTTACTGCATAACCATTGTTGTTTCGATTTATTTCTTCTCCAATACTTCTTGTGCCGTTTTTGCATCGTAGCCCAATGCAGTGAGTTTTTCTACGGTATCATTTCCCCTGTTGATCGCATCCAGAATTTCTAAGATTGATTCGCAGCCTTCGGTATAGCCTGAGTTATGTCCCTCGGTATAACCTGATTCATGCCCCTCTTTCCATATGGACTTTGCAAATTTCTTTTCATCAAATTCTGTTAACAGCATATGGCGCACCTCGCTTCGATTCTTGAGCAAAACATCCTTTAAAATGTCATGCCGGATACAATACGATATGGATTCATTCATTCGGCATTGTGTCCACTGTTTACATTAAGTATCCGGGTCTTGCATTCTAATGCTGGACATATACAAAAAAAGTCACTTGTTATGTCCCTCTTTTCTCTAGCACTGGGACATATAGACAAAAAGTTATTTGTTATGTCCCTCTTTCCTCTAGCACCGGGACATATAGACAAAAAATCATTTATTATGTCCCATTAGCGCCGTCTTGCGGGACATACAAAACAATTTTTTCTATATATGTCCCAACTATATAAAAAAGAAGGACATAATCAAGAACTTTTTCTGTATATGTCCTTCAACCACTCCCCATTGACCCTCATTTTACCTGACCGTCAGTTGTCTTATCACTTCCTCAAACCGTTTCGTATGCTGTCTGATATCCTCCTGCGAAACTCCATAATACCGGTACACCTTTCGGAAATCCGCCCCATATCTGCGCATCACCCGCGTCGAGCCGGATGCGGAGCCACTGAAACTTTCATATGTTTTTTCTATTGATATACTCATCTCAAAATCCCGACCTGTTTTCCGGTACAGATGAAAATCAATATCAAACTCTGTCTTTGGAACTGCCCGCGCAGCCTCGGTTCTCTGTTCGATCTGCTTCATAAACTCCATCACGCTTTTTTCATCCCACTGTTGTGGTCTTTGGGGCTCCGTGAGATCCCCAAGCAGTTCCGGACGATATTGCAACAGAAACGATGCGCGCATATTGGAATATTCTGTCTGGTATGTTTCATCCGATGGACTTACTTCGGTATACCCCAGTTCCCTGACCACATAATCTGCCACCTCATCCACAGAGTGCGGATCTGCTCTCAGGGATTTGATCACACGCGTTCTCCGGAAGTCGTACATGGTCTTTTCTATCTTCTGTCTTAACGTTTTCTTTTCACCTTTTCCGGCAATAAAAACGGATGTCGGGCCATCGGATTTTCCTATTATACGAATGTTATCTGCTGTTTTTTTCATATCAATTAATCTTTGAACCTTTTCTTATCCGGATACCAGATCACTTATTATAATGTCCGTTTAAAAAATGCAATGATCTGCTGCCATACTTCATCCTGGAAAAACATCAGGTCCGCATGCTCTGCACCATCAAGCGCAAGCAATGTCACATCACAGCCGGCTGCTTCTAACGCATCATACAATTCCTCACTCTGCGAAAAAGGCACGGTACTGTCTTTGGTTCCATGAATCAGCAGGAATGGCGGTGCATCCGGTGTCACTTTGGAAACCGGGGAATTCTCATAAGCTTCCTGCGGATGTGTCATAACATTAAATCCCATCAGCAGCGACTCTGAAGACATGGCTGCCTTTTCCACATCATCATATGGAAAATGGGACGCATCGGTCGGCGGATACCACGGACAGGCCGCCTGTACCTGACTGGAATACTCCAGATACTCACCTGTATCCAGTTTTTTATCCCGATCCAGTGCTGCCATACATGTCAGATATCCTCCTGCAGATTCTCCCATCACGCCAAATTTTTCACTGTTAATCCGATATCTTTTTGCATATGCACGAAGATATCGGATTGCTGCCTTGATATCACACAGCTGCATCGGATGCGTTCCCTCGTTGGATGTCCGGTACTCTACGCTGGCAACAACAAACCCTTCCTGCGCCAGTGTGCCCAGATATGCCAGATGCGCTGCTTTGTCCATGCGCTGCCATGCGCCACCGCAAATCCATACAATACATGGATATGTCTTTCCTTCCCCGTCCTCCGGATAGATGAGATCCAGTTTGAGATCTCTCCGGCAATGACCGAACCAGGAATCAACCTGCGCATAAGTAATGTCTGTTGTCACAACATATTGTGGTTTTGTGGTTTCCGGTTTTAATATTTTCTTCATTATAATTTTCCTCGTTTCCGATGTAAAATTTCCTTTTCCTATATTTAAAGGGTTTCATATTAGTCTATACTAACCACGTCTTAACTTATCTTCGGACAATTATCAATCCAAATGAAACTGTGCGACAAAATCCCGGATCACATTGACGGACTGTGTGCACTCCTGCAGCTTGTCGTAACCCTCGGTTACAAGGTTCTGCGTACTGCCGGATTTCTCGGCAATACCGCTGATTCCATCTGTGGACTGTTCCACCATGGAGTTGATCTCTGATACGGTAGAAGAGATCTCTCCAATGTGCTGCTCTAATGCATCCACTGCTTCTTTTGTCTGCTGCATGATCTGCTGGAATGTGTCCGCATCGGCATGATACTGCTCCCCCACCTGTGCGAAATGCTCATAATCCCCAAGAACGGTCTGTTCCAGAAATTCCATAATCGTTGTGAGGCATTCGGTCATATTGGAAACCGAACTGTTGACCTCTCCTACAATCTCGTCAATTGTGGAAACGGTATCCAGTGTCTGCATTGCCAGATCTCCGATTTCGGAAGCAACAACCGCAAATCCCCTGCCCGCTTCGCCAGCCCTGGCTGCCTCAATATTGGCATTTAATGCCAGAAGGTTTGTCTGGGAAGAAATCTGTTTGATGTTGTCTGTCAGCGCATTGATCTTCTGTACAGATTTCGCCTGCTCCACAGCGGCATCCGTCTTCTGTTTCATGACCGCATACATCTGGTCTGTCTTGCGGCGGGACTCCGTACTGATCCGCTCCATCTCTCCGGCACGCTCCTGGATCTGTCCGGAATTTTTCTCTCCATCCTCTGCAAGCCGCTGGATATTGTCGGAACTTTCTCTCATAATTCCAACGTTTTCCACAATGTGCGCCGCATTTGCACTGGTCTCTTCCATCCCGGCTGCTAGTTCCTGTGTTGCAGCGGAGTTATCTTCTGCATACGCACTGTTCTGCTTCATCAGATGATTCAAATCCTCCGCGTTGCTCTCGAGTACCTGCTGTGTCTGCTGCAGGTCTCCCATCATCTCCCGGAGCTTCTTTCTCATAATGTGGATCTTTGTTGCCATGTTTCCGATCTCATCCTTCTGTTTCCGCAATTTGCCTCCCTCTTTGGTCGGGCGGAAATCCAGTTTCGCTGTCTGTTCGATCACAGCGGTCAACTGGCGGATCGGTCTGGTCATACCGGTATCTGCAGAACGGTATCCCGGTAATTTTCACTTTCCATTATAACATACCATGCTGAATTTTTTAGATGTAATCGGAAATATATGGAATTTTATGAAACAGTACATCATCCAGACGGTCTACCGCTTCCTGCTTCCCTTCAATGCGTTCAAGGGCATACAGACGCTCAGCCGTTTTATATCCCAGTAAAAGGGTAGTCAGCGTACCTATCTCCATTTTTAGCTTATACTCTGCCGGTTCATCGGTCAGCATACATTTTCCATCGGAAAAACAGAGCCGAAAACTGCGATTGTTCCACAAAAGCAGGTGATCCTCAATTTCAAGTTCGATATACAGTGTTCCACCATCCGGATCACATGGATAATCCTGTAAAAAGCTCTCGATATCAATAATCCGTCCCATGGCATACGGCCGGATCGTTTCCTTGATATCCCCATCATCCATCTCAAACGCAATCGGTTCGCTGAAATAGGTATAGCCATGCACCGCATCGATCATGGAATCATGCGCGTGGATATACTCCCACAGCCCTTTTTTTGCCTCGCGGTTTAAGTAGATCATTTCCTTGATATGCATGATATCGTTTTTGATCAGATAGACCATAAATCCGCATGGCTTGTCCTTGGTGTTATAGTAAACTGCCACGTTCGTATCGTCCTCATCCCAGCGCCAGTATTCCTCCCACGCCAGTGCATTCCGGAACAGGCAGCCGTGTGTGATTGATGCAAAATGCGAATGCAGCTCATGAAAATCGGTATTGTCCCAGTCCACACGCCGTACATACCCGGGTGCTTTTACTTTCGTCGGAATCTGCCGGTCCTTGATATTGAAAGAAATCTTATTGGATATGATCTCCCAGCCCAGATGATGATACAGCGGTATGGAATATGGATACAGGAGGGCAAACGGTCTTCCCTGCTGTTTCATATGTTCCAGACTCTGATACATCAGTTTTTTCATAATGCCCTGCCCGGTATATTCCGGATATGTACAAACACTCGTAACAAATCCAACGGGAAATACCTCCCCGTATATATTCATTTTCAATGGATATACGGCAAACTGGGAAATCAGGGTATCCCCGTCAAAACATCCCAGCACATCCGCACGCTCCAGTACCGGGAACTTCGACTGTTTGATCTCTTCATCCTTCCATCCGGTTGCCGTCAGCTCATCCTCCGTTACCTGAAAGGTATAGCGCAGCAGCGCGTTGTACTGATCCAGATCCTTCACATCCTTTGGTTCTAAGTAGCGTATGGCATAATTTTCTACCGAATTCATTTTTCCTCCTTCATACAAAGATATAACCATGGCAGCTTTTGGGAAAGCTTTTCCATAAGATCTACAATACCATATGTTGTAAGGCTATTCTTCGAAGTATAGACAGAATATTGTCTATGTTCAATTATATCATTGTATATATGCATCATCAATATCTTTCGCTGATTGTCCCTTTGGTTATGATCCGCAGATTGTCTGTCATACAAACCATAATTCGGTTCTGCTTCCTGTAGTATTATTTTTCTTTGACAGTTACCGTCATGCGTACCTTCGTGCCATCTTCTTTCGCATAAATATATGCACGTCCCCTGCCGATGGCGGTGATCACACCGGTCTCATTTACCGTGGCAACATTTGTGTTTGAACTGTAGTACTCCGGTTTGTTGCCGGAGGATACCGTTACCTTCGGCTGACATGTTTCGCCGGCCGTTAACGAAATCTGTTCCTGTCCGACGGTAATCTTTGGCTTCTTTACCGTGACCTCACAGGTTTTGCTGACACCGTCGACTGTGACCGTGATGATGGCGGTTCCGTTTTTTACAGCGGTAACTCTGCCTCATTGTCCACCGTGGCTACGCTTTTTTTATTTGTTTTCCACCTGGGAATACTTTTGGATGTGGAAGAAACGGATAACCGGAGCGTCCCCTTCCGGTAAAGGGATGCGGATGTCCGGTCCAGCCGGACCGTTGGCTGCTTTACCGTCACTTTACAGGTCTGGGAGGTTTTATCTGCCGTGACCGTGATGGTAGTTTCACCCGGTTTTTTCGCTGTGATCACGCCGTTTTCATCCACCGAGGCGATGCTCGAGCGGGCGGATTTGTACGTGACCGGATGCCCGGTTGATGTCTCGGCTTTCAGCCGGGCCGTATATCCGTTCTCCAAGGATATGGATTTCTGACTTAATGTAATGACCGTTTTTTCAACTGTAACCCTGCAGCTTGCCTCCCCATTGGCAATTTTTGCAGTGATCGTAGCATTACCGGCCTTTTTCGCCGTGATCTTTCCATAAGTGTTCACGGACGCGACTGTGGAATCACTCGAAGAAAACTTTGGTTTCTTTCCGGTAGAAGTAATCGCAGTCAGATAATACTCGTCTCCAATTTTCATGGTCTTACTGTATTTTGTCAGCAGAACGTATTCGTATCCGCTGGCAGCATATACTGTTGTGATTCCGTTGTAACTGGAGAATAAAAGCATGGAAACCATGCAGAAGACAGCCAGTGCTGACTTTAAGAAGTTCTTTTTTGTGTGTAACATATGCCCCCATTTCCGGTTGCAGAAACAAACGGGACAATCAGCTTGTATAAAAATCTAGCATATCTTCTGCGGTTTGTAAAGAGATTTTTGTTTTAAAAATAGAAATGAAAAACTCTGTATTTATGAATGCCGGAAACTATCTGGGCAGTCTTTCTTCACGTTCTGTAAGTCTTGCCTCAAAACCACAGGGTGAATCAAGATACCAGTATGCCACCGAACAAACATCGTCCTGTCTTTCAAACAGTCCATATGGAGAAAGACCTATTTGCTGCAATGTCACCCGGATATCCTTATCAAAGCATATCGGATCCAATATATGCCACCGGTAAAGGCCACGCATTGGAGGACAATCATCATTAAAATAAGCAGACTGATATAAAGAATCACTTTTTGAGTAAAAAGGATATCCTATAAATGGGGTACAGAAATTCTGTTCTTTAAATTTTCCATTTTCAGTGCCCGCATAACTCCAGGCACCTCCAAAATAATCCTCCGTTCCTGTACCACAGATTGTCGGGTATTCAACATCTCCGTCAAGGTAAAATTTCATTTCACCTTCTCCCCACCAATAACGTTCCAGGGCAGCAATTCCCACATAAGTTCCTATATATTGTCCTCTTCCTCTCACCTGATCAAGGATGGTATAATCTTTTTTCTTACCGGTTAGTGGCTCACGTCTCCATTGTGCGCAAAAATACCCGGCATTCTCAGGAACCGGTTTTAAGTTATAATCTATCTGATAAAAAAATCCACCAATATCTGCCGGGTGCTGGTTTTCTATTGTTATCTTTGCATGTTTCTTAAATGGCATTGGAAAATAACAATGGAATCCCCTTACAGGATTGACTACAACCGGCAGGGAATTTACCGCACAGTCTACCCCAAAACCACAACAGAAAAAATCTCCCACCGGACATTCTACGGATGGTTGTTCTTCCCCATCCCAGTAAATACGCAAAACCAGATCCCTTAAAACAAAACATCCTTTTTCTGTTTTATTTGTAACCGTGAAAAAAATATGCTGAATAATTCCCGGTCCTTCAATATCTGCCAGTACTGTCGTTTCTCCTGTCAGAAGAGATGTACACGGTGAACCTTTTCTTCCTTTTCCCAGTTCTCCTGATGCCTGCCCTCCGGCACCTTTTTTTCCTTCTTTGTTTTCTCCTGTAATTGATCTGGACTGACCACCGTCCAGAATCATAACCTGACTCATATCAAACATTATTTGTCCCTCCTATCATTGTGTCACGTTCAAAAGGGGAATTTTCCCATTTGAATTTTCCCTGAAACTTCATTGGAGATACCTCTGTTTCTTTGCGGATTCCATCATGTTTTATTCCAAGGAACTGTGTGATATACATTACTGCAAACACACCTGAAGCCCACGCACATTTTCCACATCCGTTGCTCCTGCTTACTTCCCCCCTGTGGCTTTCTACTCCATATGGCCACCACCACCAGCTTCCATCAACATCTGCCAGACGAAGTAATTCTGTCAGTCTGCCTTCTTTTCCTCTGAACTCTTCTTCGTTTTCCGCTACAGACAATGCGCTTATAAACCCCGGAAAAGTAGCTCCTGACATTGCCCCCCAGCGGATTCCTTTAATTTCCGCATCGTAAGTAGGATTTTCCGTTACTGTGAAATTCATAAAATTTCTGTACAGATCATCAAAATAATCACAATATCCATAAAATGGCATTAACGTTGTATCACTTTCTTCACCATCATGCATAAGAAGGTTAATTTTTCCATCTTCTACAACATCCTGTAAAAAGACAAGTGCCGTATCAAGAAACGGTTTTCTATAATTTTCTTCCCAAATCCACATTTTTTGTGAATTTCCCGTTCCCCCGATGCCCTCAAGGTACTGTCTCTTTCCGCCAACCGTAACCGTCATTTCTTCATCAATTGCCATTTTTAACTGTTCAGCCTTTTGGGTATAATGCGAATATTTTTTCACATCATGAAAAACCTCCCCACAGATCTCAGCCATGCTTTGAAAAGCTTTCCATACGCAAATATTACTTCCTGTATGATATTTCCCTAATGCCAGTGCATCCGAAATCCAAGTACATGGATATAAACAATCGTTATCATCCTCTGTACGCTCCACCTGATCCATAATATCCACAAGTTTTTGGAAAATTTCCGGTCTATTTTTTAAGATCTCCGCTTTTCCCGTATTTTCAAAAGTAATTCCTGCTAACAGGATTCCCGCCAACGAATTTCCCAGCGAATGTGTAACTCCGCCCCTGCACTTGTCCCCTTCAGGTCTGATCCCATAATTTATAAACCATTCCATTCCTTTCCATGCCAGATCCGGTTCCAGAATACAGAATGGAAGAAATGCATAATACATATCCTTCATCCATATCTGTCGTGTTGCAGGAAATGAACCCCAGTTTGATCCAGTCACTTCCCCCGATGCATTCATTGCAATCGCATGAAAGCACTGCATCACTGCTCTTTCAAACAAAGCACCTTCCACCGGATGATCTTCCACTACCAGTCTTCCTAACATATTTCTGAAATAGTTATGTGTCTGCTCAAACCAATAACTGCTGTTGTTTCTGATCTTTTCTGCCTCTTCATATCTTCCCGGAGCATAAATGACAGAAGGAATCCATATATGTTCCGCTGCCGGGAGTGAAAACTCTGTTGTTTCTCTCCCGCTCCCCTGTAAAATGCTTATCTCATTTTTCAGGAAATCGTCTTCTGCATCTGTTTCACCAATAATCCGGATTTCACCATTTACCGGATCCGGACCGGTATTTTCAATACACATGCCATATACAAAAGCATTGCTTCTCGTATCACCGTTTTCGCTTATAGGGGCATACAAAATAATAGAGACCTTTACATTTCCAAAGTACAAAAGTGTTCTCGGAAATATATTATCAACCAAATCCATTGTATATTCCGTGTTTTTGTCAATTTCCTGTTTTTGCCCATTTATAAAGATTTCATAAGATACTGCCACCGAAGAGAAATCTTTATGCATCCATACGCCGGGAATGTCATCTGCCGGATAACAATCCCGGTAGAAATTTGCTGCTTTGATTTTACCGGATTCTCCCATGTGGACAAGCACCTTATTGTTGGAAATATCAAAGGTGCACCTGTCATCCCGGGGAATTTTTCCGTAATAGCTTTCCTTATTTCCCGTCTCAGACCGTCCATCTTTTACTTTTATGTAAAAATATGGATTCAACTCTGAAAACAAAGCATTATATAGTTTATTTTTCATATTTATTTTATAGCTCCCGCTGTTAATCCTGATGTTATATGTTTCTGTGCCAGTATATATATGATTACAATAGGAATTAAAGACACGGTAAGACCGGCAATGAATAAATCCCATTCTGTATTTGTACTGCTCCGGAAAACATAAAGGTTCATGGTAATCGTTCTGAGTTCTTCTTTTCCAAGCATAATATTCGGGAAAACAAAATCATTCCAGCACCATAAAAAATATAGTACCCCTAAAGTAACGGTTGCAGGTTTCAGTAAAGGAAAAACAATCTGTACCATGCTTCGGAATACTCCACAGCCGTCAATCATTGCAGCTTCTTCCAATTCTGCCGGAACACTTTTAAGAAATCCCATATAAGTCATAATTCCAAATCCGCAGTTCAACCCACCATACATAAGTGCCAGACCAAACAGTGAATTATTTAAATGTGCTGTCTTCGCCATAATCGTAATGGCAATCATAACCGCATGAAACGGAATGACCTGACCTAAAATAAAAAAGATATAAAAGCCGGATGATAATTTTCCTTTCAGGTGAGAAATTCCATACGCTGCCAGATAGCTGACAATCAAAGATATAAATACCGTAAGAACCGTTAAAACTGCCGAATTCAGAAAAGAAGATGCATATCTCATTGTCTTCATTGCCTGAACAAAATTATCTAAATATAAAGATGTTGGAAAAGAAACAAAATTCGTAAGAATTTCTTTCCCCGTCTTAAAAGAATTCATCACAATCAGGAATACCGGGAGCATAAAAACAGTTCCCAATACCAGCATAATTATGCCTTTCCATATATTTCCTTTTGCTTTTGTCATGCCTGTACCTCCTTCTTTCTGGTCACATAAAGCTGTACAAGAGTTACCGCTGCTACCATAAGAAACAAAATAACCGATTTTGCGGATGCATATCCATACCGGAAAGATCCAAATGCATCATTATAAATATCAAGTGCAATTGTCTGTGTGCTTCCTCCCGGTCCGCCTCCTGTTAAAGCAAACGGTATATCAAACGCTTTAAAACTATTTGCAATGGATACAAACAAATTAACTGTAACCGTTGTCATTAATAATGGAATTTCAATATAACGAATTTTTTTTAAGCCAACACATCCATCCAATTTTGCAGCTTCCAGTACATCCTTTGGAATTGTCTGAAGGCCTGCAATATATAAAATCATCAAGAATCCTGTTCCCTGCCAGATACTTACAATAGATGTGGCAAAAAAAGCCCATCCCGGTGTTCCAAACCAGCTTATATTGGCCAGAAAATGGTTTGATAGCATTTTTCCAACATCCGGTATTGCTCTTGTAAAAATAAAATACCAGACATAGGAAACCATTACCCCACTGATGATGTTAGGTATGAAAAACATTGCTCTCGAAACACTTCCCCCAAATACTTTTTCACTAAGGAAAAACGCGGTGATAAATGCAAGTATATTAGTAAATATAATTGTAATGATTCCCAATATCAGTGTAAAAATAATTGCCTGTTGAAAATCCTTATCATGAAACAAACGCACATAATTGTCAAATGCCACAAACTCTTTTGTTCCCTTCATCAGATTCCAGTTGGTAAGAGAGTTCGGCAATGTTCCCCCCAGCAATGGAATAACCAATGTAAATGTATACAGGAGCAGTGCCGGGAGCATTAACAATAAATATCTTTTTCTATTTTTTTTATATATTGAATCGGTCATGATATCCCCCCTCATATAAGATAAAGAGGAACGCAATGTCCTCTTTATCTTTTTGGTTTACTATGGGTTAAGAAGTTCCTTATTACTTTCATCCAATTGCGTCAATGCCTGATCTTTGTTTACAGATCCCGCCATATATGCCTGAATAATATTGCCAATTTCCGTATTGCTCCCTGCTGGCAGCTGCTGATATACCCACGGTCGGTTCGTGCCATTATCCATATATGCTTTGTAATCATCCATATATTTTGCTGAATACTGTCCCTCATATGGCATACATGGAACAGCTTCTCCCATGGTATCATTTGTATTTGCGAACCAGCCGTCTTTACTTGTATCATCACTTAAATAATCCAGAACCTTTAAGCATGCCTCTTTATTTTTTGTATGACTATTAATGGCACATGCAACACCAACATCAACATCCAATTTTGCATCCGATGGGTCATCCGTGACAGGTGCAGCAAATAATCCGATTGGAAGATCCGGATCAATGGTGGATACATTCAATAATGAAAATTCTCCTGAAAACAGCATTGCCGCATCTCCATTCGCAAAAGCAGTAAATCCGGCTGTAGAATCTGAATCCATATAATTACCTCCAGAATTTTCTTTCATTAAGTCCAGAAAAGCGAATACATTATCAGACTTATCTGTTTTATAACTTCCAGATCCGTTGTTCATGGATTCTATCCAGCTTTCCATATTGTCGTTCTTATCAACTGCCGCTCCTTCCAGACAGCTGAATGCATGATTCAATGTCCAGGAATCTTTATAAGTAGCTGCAAAAGGTGTGATACCTGCATCCTGAAGCTTTTTACAGTCTTCTTTTAATTCGGAAAATGTAGTTGGTACTTCTTTGATTCCTGCTTTCGCAAACAAATCTGTATTGTAAAAGATTCCGAGGAATTCCTGTCTAAGTGGATATGCGTAAACTTTACCATCATCACTGGTAGCTTTCAACGAATAGTCATATACCTTTTTTGTGAATTCCTGATCACTCAAGTCCATAAGATACCCATTCTTTGCAAACTGTTGTACCTGTGCATATGGAGTCAGCCAAAACATATCCGGCAGATCATTGGAAGCTGCCCTTGCACCAAGATACTGATTGTAATCACCTGTTGCCGGCTGAATAGAAAGTTCTATTTCATCCTGCATTTCATTAAATTTAGCAGCAGCATTATCAAATGTATCCTGTCCGCCCCCACCAAAAATAACCATCGAAACTTTTGTCCTGTCCGAACTTCCTGTTTTTTCTGGTGATGATGCCCCACATCCTGCTAGTCCAGTTACCAGCACAGCTGCGAGTATTCCCGCCAGAATTTTTTTTTGTTTTTCTCATCTTTTTTACCTCCCATGTCATTTAATTTTTGATATAATTATGATAACATGCACCATGTACGAAATGTACTGCACAATATTTTACATTTGATTCACAGATTTTGACATCATCTGGACTTTTCATTAGGGAAAATACATAATAGCCTTAACAAATATATAGACTACAGAGGAGGTCTGCAATGAAAGTTATAAAAAAGAAAGTCAGCAATTTTATAAAAATGCTCAGCATTAAACAATTATATTTTACAGCCGTACTTCCATTATCCATAATTGGATATATCCTTATTGCATTTTCCGTCCGGAATGTTTACTTTCACCAGATAAAAAACACACTTACCTCGGAAACGCAAAACGCTATTATGAATAAAACTGACAATTTTAACAGGTATTTTGATTCCCTTTATTATGCAACTGATTCCATCATTTATTCTGATGCCACACAGCAATTTCTTCGAAAGAACCTTGTGTCCCCATCGACAAATGATCAATTGCAGTTAGCAGAAATTTTAAATAACTTCATGAACCAGCCTTCAGATTCTTATATTATAAACAGTTGGGCAACCTCTAATCCCATGATTACCATCTCCATTCAGAACGCAAACGAGGATCTTTTTTCAACAACCGCTGTTTATGAAACGGAACGGAAGCACACAAGCGCATTACTTAGTCTATTAAAAAATGATATTATTTCACTCCACGGACAGGGAGATCTATACTGGGATTCCCAAAGTAAAAGCTATATTTTTTTCGCGCCATATACAACAGTCAGATATCTCAACCGAATCAATTTCTAGGTTTATTTTCGGTACGCCTAAGTAAACGGGTCTTTTCGGATGCTATAGGATATTACGCTCCATCAGCTTCGACCTCTTACTGTTTTGCCAATTTAAAGGGTGAAATTATCTCTAATTTTTCCCTTTTATCTGATTCTGACTGCCGTGAACTATTAAAAAAAAATAAACTGACCTTATATCATTACAATTACCATATAAGTTCTCCAAAATTAAAATATGGCAACTTTATACTTATGGGAATTGTAAATGATTCAAAATTATATGCCGGCTCCTATCGACTGCTACGACACTTGCTTATCCTTACCACTATATCTCTGCTATTAATTACAGGTTCCATCACCCTGGCTTACGGAGTAATTGCAAACCGCTTTAATCAGTTTATTAAGAAATTAAATTCTACGGATTCTTTTGGAAAAGCATCTTTTATACATATGAATGTAAAGGGTGAATTTGAAGAACTTGAGGACGTGTATAACTCTATGCTTGTCAGAGTATCCCAACTTACTTCCTCCCTGCATGCTCAGGAGATTGCTACAAAGGATGCCGAATTGGCCTCTTTATATGCACAGATCAATCCTCATTTTTTATACAATACTCTTGACTGTATTAATGGTCTTATTTCTTTGCAGAAAAAAACGGAAGCACAGGAAGCTATTATTTCTTTGAGCAAATTATTAAGGTTTGCCATAAAAGAAAGAAATATTGTTCCCCTGAAAAAGGAATTAGAATACGTGAGAAATTATTTATTCATTGAGAAAATCCGCTATCAGAATAAACTGCTTGTTCTGATTGATGTACCAGAAGAACTGCATGCATATACCATTCCGAAATTGACACTGCAGCCTTTGATCGAAAACGCAATTATACACGGTTTTCATAATTCCCTAAACGAAGTCATCATTACCGTTACCGCAGACTCTGATGAAAAATCTATTATTCTACACATAAAAGATAACAGCGGTGGAATTCCAGATGAAATTATGGATAACATCAATCATTGGAATCCATCGGATGATTCTGAGAAAAACCTTTCCGGATGCAGCGGTGTCGGTCTAGTGAATATACAAAAAAGACTCCGTCTTACATACGGAAATAATTATGGAATTACGATACAAAAAAATAACAAAGGTGGAACACATATTCTTATACAAATACCAAAAAGGAGCGATCTATGAAAATCTTAATTGTAGATGACGAAGAAATTCAACGCAGAAAACTTGCCCGGCTTATATCAGAAAGTTCTATTTCTTTTTCTGATATTTTATGTGCACCAGATGTTCCGGGAGCAATAGAAATTATTGAAAGCCAACATCCCAGTATCGTACTATCCGACATACGGATGCCAGTAAAAGACGGTCTTGAGCTGACACAATATATACAGGAATCTTATCCGGAAATACTCGTAATTTTGGTTACAGGATATTCTGAATTTGAATATGCCCAGGCCGCAATCCGTTATAATGTATTTGATTATATTTTAAAACCTATAGATCCGGAATCTACATTATCATGCATACGTCATGCTACTGCAAAACTTGAATCCATAAAACGGCGAGAAAATAATTATAAGGTATTACAAAATTATTTCAATGAAAATGTATCTTACATCAGGAATCAGTTTTTGCAAGAGTTGCTTTTCTGGCCCTCTCCACTGTCTGAGGAGCAACTGCTTGTGCAAAAAGATCTGTTGCACATAAACATCACCAATTTCAGACTTGTTGTTTTAAAATGTCATCTTCATACAGACGCTGTTTCCAATCAAATAGAAGAAAAATATTATTACTCACATCTGGCAGAACTGGCAATAAAAAAAAGAGATTCCGAGGCTCTGTTATATAATATTGGAGATATTCTATACTGGATTTATCCTTCAGATAATAATGGCATCTCAAATTATGCATGATGAAAGATATGGAACTTCTATTAAATGAACTGGATGGAAATGATGTTATATTCCAGATCAGCATAAGCAGCCTTTCCAATAATTTTAACCAGTTAAATACTCTGAGGCGTCAGATAACCATATGCCAGTCCCATTATGAGAACCATTCCGATGATTTAATTATTTTCTATGACGATTTAAGCACACAATCATATGACCTGTTTAATGTTCACGAAAAGACGCAGTTTCTTTCAACACAAATTTTAGCCGGTAACACCAAAGAAGCCATAAAATGTCTGGATAGTTTTACATCTGATTTATCTGGGAATAAAATTATAAGTGAGGAAATCTTTTTTTTCCTGCTTTCCTCCATCTCCTTTACTTTGCGTGAAATATCGCAAAACGATGATTTAAAAGATGAAATCTATGATAAATTAAATACTCTAAAGAACTGCACGGAAAAGGATTTTTCTGTAACTAGATTTTTCCCGATTGTCACATCTATATGCAAACTGGTGAATACCCAATATAAGACAAACGGAAACACTATTGTTGAGCAGGTATTGAAATATATAAAATCCAATTACAATCAATCCATCAGTCTGACCAGTGTATCTGAATATGTACAGCGAAATCCTTCCTATGTCAGCCGTCTGATTCGTCAACACACAGGAAAAAACTTTACTATGATTTTAACAGAAAAAAGAGTGGAAGCATCCAAGCGCCTTCTGAAAGAAACCGACAAAAAAATAACAGATATTTCCGATTTAGTCGGATATCCAAATCAGCGGTATTTCAACCGGGTTTTTTCATCCTATGTGGGAATGGCTCCAAATGATTACAGAAAAATCACCCAGACATTTGACTGAAAAACCATTCGTAAAGACGATTTTTTCAAGAGTTTCCTTGATAGGAGACAACGCAACAGATTTAATAAACGTTTCCCATGATGCCATAGATGATTGTCTGGGAATATGCAAACAGCGAGGGGAAAGGAATCATGCTGTGTAGAAACCTCCCCCTTTCTTTTCCACAAAATAAGCTATAAGTAGTATAAACTATCCACAGCTTATTGAAGGGTTAACTGTTTATCCATGCATCCAATGTATTTATGAATACTTGGAAAAAAGAAAGTAACTGTTCAGAACCAATGTCACTTAGTTAGTGATACGAGTTGGGAATATTCATAGAAATATAGCATTAGTCATGTTCCTGTATCCACAAACCAGTTGAAAGCAGGAAAATTTCTTGCTGTTTATGGTACAACAAAAGGCTGATTGCGAATCTGCCTCTTAAAAAGTTATAATGATAATGATGTTTATGCAGCCTTACATATGAAATATCGTGGTTTTCCAGAAATGGGTTGCTTGAAGTCTTGAGTACTGAAGATCATCCAGACAGGGATTAATTTCTTTGGCAATAAAGACATCACGTCATATTTGTCCTTCTCCATGTTCAGACAGAAAAAGACTCTGCAGATGCAGATATGTGCAGCTATTGTAAAATTGACTTTATACGCATGTTTTGTATCGTTTGTTTCCAACACTATATAGTTTATCACAGTTTCCATGATGTTATAAGTGATCAGTTTTGCCCATATCTCCTGTTCGATATACTGTGGTTTATAGGAATGAAAATTGCTCAGTCCAATCATGTATTTCAGCTTTCTAAAAAAGGATTCGACTCCCAACCCTGAAATGTAAGGCATTTCTATATCTAAAAAATAATTCCATATGTTTTCAGATTCTCCTTAACCACTTTCAAACATTCTTTTGCAGAAGCAAAGGTTCTAATATTTCCGTGCATTTTACAACCATCCATTAACTACTAAACATTTCCTGAATTTCCCTGTCCTATTCTCCAACCACAACCTTACAATCCTTCTTAAAGCACGCAATTCCATACTTAATAAAGTTCCTCATTCCGTCCTGTCTCAGCCTATCCACATAGTCTTTTTCCTCTATCTGCTCCAGTGCTTTGGCACATGCCGCATCCATATCTCCATTTTCTGCATATTTGAGTTCGATTACGATTCCTGTCCGGTTGTCCGGCACCTCAACCAAAATATCACTGTAGCCGGTTCCGGACTCGGCATTTGACTTTGTAAGCCAGGTTGCTTTATAGCCCAGCAGACCAAGCAGAATGC
>ENA-OQHY01000065-OQHY01000065.1-human-gut-metagenome-genome-assembly--contig:-NODE-65-length-55698-cov-10.609563_pt1 | contig 55698 bp, 55 predicted proteins | sample MGYA00242570_ERZ504733 | MGnify/ENA primary metagenome ERZ504733 (study PRJEB26092, sample SAMD00036219) | human gut metagenome | host: Homo sapiens | study: EMG produced TPA metagenomics assembly of... | reverse complement strand
ATCAAACTTTTTGATTTTGTAAAACTTTTCCCGCATTACTTCCTGGGATCCAATGCAGACCTGCCTATCGTAGGCGGTTCTATTTTAAGTCACGATCATTTCCAGGGCGGACATTATACTTTCGCAATGGCAAAAGCACCGATCGAGAAACATGTGACTATTCCGGGATATGAGGATGTAGAAGCAGGTATTGTTAAATGGCCTCTTTCAGTTTTAAGGATCCGTCATAAGGATGAGAAGAGACTGATAGAGCTTGCTACACATGTTCTGGAAGCGTGGAGAGGTTATACAGACGAAAGTGCGTTTATCTTTGCTGAAACTGATGGAGAACCGCACAATACGATCACACCGATCGCCCGCAGATCCGGAGATATGTTTGAACTGGATCTCACACTTAGAAATAACATTACTACTGATGAGCATCCTCTTGGTGTATACCATCCGCATGCAGAGTATCACCATATCAAGAAAGAGAATATTGGTCTGATCGAAGTAATGGGACTTGCCGTACTTCCGGCAAGATTAAAAGAAGAATTGGAACTTCTGGCAGAATATATTCTGGAGGGAAAAGACATTTCTTCCAATGAGAAGATTGAGAAACATGCAGCGTGGGTTGCAGAATTCCTTCCGAAATATGACAACCTTGATAAAGACAACATTCAGGATGTTCTCAGAAAAGAAGTCGGTAATGTATTCGTTCATGTACTTGAGGATGCCGGCGTATATAAATGCACTGCTGAAGGCAGAGAAGCATTTATGAGGTTTATCAATAAATTATAAGGAATATTTTCAACCATAAGAAAACAGTGTTTACATAGCAGGATGACAAATCTGGTATTATTTACATATGAGCAGGTTGTGGCGGTTCTGATCAAAAGCCGGGCAGTCTGAAGATGTTTTTGAATGATTGGGAATGCATAGAGAACGTCCCGCATATTTTATGTTGGGACGTTTTTGCAAAATGGAGGTAAATATGTACAGAAAAAGACACAAAAGAGGAAAGCGTCTGGCAAGTGTGTTTCTGACTGTGGCACTGATCACTGCAACAGTTCCCGTACAGGCAGCAGAGTTCGGCACTCCGGACAGTTTTGAAGAGATTTTCAGTTCAGGGGAAGAAGATTCGTGCATAACTGATACAGAAAATACTTTGCCGGCAGCTTCTGATTCGGAGAAAGTAATGGCATCGGAACTGTCACCAACACCAACAGTGACTTCGACACCGGAGGGTACACCTGCACTGACAGAAACACCGACTCCTTCGGTCACACCGATGCCGTCTTCAACACCGACTCCTTCAGTCACACCATCACCATCTCCCACGCCGACGATTAATCCGGAGAAAGAGGTAATGCTCCGGTTTATAGACGGAGAAGGAAATGAATGTGAACAGCTGCGAACAGTGATGTCCTGGGGTGAATCTTTGATCCTTCCCAATGTACCGGATACAGGTGCACCGGATATGTGGAAACTGGAAAAAAATGAAAAACTTGGAGATGCGATCACTCTGAAGGGTGGAGATATTCTTACTCTGAAGAAAGGCGAGAGCTGGAATCTGTTTCTCGAAAAAGGCATCCTGAACTTCTATATGCCAAAGAAATGTACGGTTTCCCTTTATAATAATTCAGGAACCAGTGTGTTTTCCAATGGAATTCTGCAGGCATATGAGACAAAAAACGTCATACTTCCGGATATGCCATCATCTAAATACATTAATTATGGATGGACAGATACAAAGGGAAGTTCTGCTGTAAAATATGAACTGAATTCAGAATTTACAGTGACCGGTGACACAGATTTTTACATTGTGCGCCGTACAGCACTTCAGGTGAATTTTAAGACCAATACAGGGGCAAGCAACAGTAAATTTACCAGACTGAATCAGAAAGTCGGAAAAGGACTTACAGTTACAATGCCGCAGGTACCTGTCAAGACAGGATATCAGTCTCTGGGATGGTCAAAGAATAAAAAAGCCTCCAAAGCTGACTATAAAGCAGGCCAGAATGTGACTGTATCAAAAACACTGACTCTCTATGCTGTATATAAGAAATTGCCTTACACAGTTACTTTCAATAACAATAATGGAACAAGTACCAGCAAAATTTATACTTCGCTCACCATGTATGCGTCAAAAAATCAGAAAGTGACACTGCCTGATGTGCCGAAAGTAAAGGGCTATACAAATCTGGGCTGGACAACTGAAAAGGGAGAAACAGAACCGGAATATTCAGCCGGTGATACAGTAAAGATTACAAAGGCAACTCGGTTCTATGCAGTGCGCAGAAAGAGTAATTATTATACGGTCAGCTACTATCTGGGAAATGGAAGCACTAATGCGGCTTATCAAAAACTTACTCAGACAGTAGAAGAGGGAACGGTTGTTACCTTTGCAAAAGTACCGGCAAGAACCGGTTATGTTAACCAGGGATGGTCAAGTAAGAAAAATTCTGAGAAAGCAACAGCAAAGGCGAAATGTACAGTCAACAAAAATATCACTCTTTATGCGGTACAGAAGAAGGCAGTACAGCTGACTTTTCACAGATGTGACGGCAGCACCTGGCAGAAAACGACTCTGGCAAAAGGAAGTTCTTATTCTCTTCCGGGCGTAAGGGATGCGGAAGGTTATACTTTTATGGGGTGGTCCACAAAACCAATGCAGAGTGTTTCTCCGCAGTATGAGGCAGAAGAAAAAATCACGGTAAATGGAAATGTGGATCTCTATGCAGTGGTATTTAACAGAACAACGGAAACAGACCTTACAGAGGATCAGCTTCCGCAGGTAGATATCTATAAATATAAACAGGTGATTTTTGTAGGTGATTCCCGTACGGAATTTATGGAAAATGTTCTGACAGGAATGGGAGAATCTGCGACTAAAAATGTGAAGTTTGTCTGCTCGGCAGGAAAGGGACTGGACTGGTTTACCACTACAGGATGGGCTCAGCTTTATTCCATAGTACAGCACGATTCCAACAGTATTCTTTCAAAGAAAACCGCAGTGATCTTTAATTTTGGAGTAAACGACTTGTCAAAATCTGCAGATTATGCGGAGTATTATAACTGGATTGCACCACAGCTTAAAAGCAAAGGATGTGAACTGTACTTCATGTCTGTAAATCCGGTGAATCGTCTGATGCTTTCCAATGCGGGAAGAGCGGACAGAAGTGAGGCGGCAGTCAGATCATTCAATCAGTATATGAAAGCAAATCTGTCTTCTGCTTATACTTATATTGATATGTATTCTTATCTGAAATCAACAGGATACAGCTTTGCCAGTGATCATTACGGAACTGGTACGGTAGATGACGGGCTTCACTATACTACAAGGACATATAAGCGTATTTTTGCAAAATGTATGGATTCATTGAGAGTGCCTGCCTGACGAAATGGCAGAGAGCATGATTTTGCTACACCTGACAAAAGAAAAAACATAGTTAAATACCAGATTACTCCTTGCGTGAAAACAGGGAATAGTCTATACTAAAAGGCGAGACGGCTGTTATCTGAAACAGCGTTTCGTCTTTTTGTGTAAGACCAGAACGATGAGGAGAAAGAGGAAACATAGATATGAAGTTAACAACAGTAAAAGAGATTTACAAAGAGAGAGAAAAATACCTGGATAAAGAGGTTACAGTAGGTGGATGGGTACGAAGCGTACGTGATTCCAAGACATTTGGATTTATCGTGCTTCACGACGGAAGCTTCTTTGAGACTCTTCAGGTAGTTTATCACGATACAATGGAGAACTTTGCTGAGATCAGCAAATTAAACGTAGGTGCAGCGATCATTGTCAAAGGTACACTGGTAGCAACTCCACAGGCAAAACAGCCATTTGAGATCCAGGCAGCAGAAGTTACAGTAGAGGGTAATTCTGCACCTGATTATCCGCTTCAGAAGAAACGCCACAGTCTTGAATACTTAAGAACCATCACACATCTCCGTCCGAGAACAAACACATTCCAGGCAGTATTTCGTGTACGTTCTCTGTGTGCCTATGCGATTCACCGTTTCTTCCAGGAGCAGGGATTTGTTTATGTGCATACTCCGCTGATCACAGGAAGCGACTGTGAAGGTGCAGGTGAGATGTTCCAGGTAACTACTCTGGATATGAACAACGTTCCGACAGATGACAAGGGTGCTGTAGATTACTCTCAGGATTTCTTCGGAAAAGAAACTAATCTGACAGTAAGCGGACAGTTAAACTGCGAGACTTTTGCACAGGCATTCCGCAATGTTTATACTTTCGGACCAACCTTCCGCGCTGAGAATTCCAACACAACCCGCCATGCGGCAGAGTTCTGGATGATCGAGCCGGAATGCGCATTTGCAGATTTAAATGACAACATGGATCTTGCAGAGGCAATGCTGAAATATGTGATCCGTTATGTACTGGAGAATGCACCGGAAGAGATGAATTTCTTCAATTCTTTTGTTGATAAGGGACTTCTGGACAGACTGAACCATGTGATCAATTCTGAGTTTGGTCATGTTACTTACACAGAAGCAGTAGAGCTTCTGGAGAAGAACAACGATAAATTTGACTACAAAGTATTCTGGGGATGCGATCTGCAGACAGAGCATGAACGTTATCTTACAGAAGAAATCTTTAAGAAACCTGTATTTGTAACAGATTATCCGAAGGAGATCAAAGCTTTCTACATGAAGATGAATGAGGATAACAAGACTGTTGCAGCTATGGACTGTCTGGTGCCTGGAATCGGTGAGATCATCGGTGGAAGCCAGAGAGAGGATGACATTGAGAAACTTGAGAAACGTATGGACGAGCTGGGACTTAAGAAAGAGGATTATGACTTCTATCTTGATCTTCGTAAATATGGTTCCACACGCCATTCAGGATTTGGTCTTGGATTTGAACGTTGCGTAATGTACCTTACCGGCATGGGCAACATCCGCGACGTAATTCCATTCCCAAGAACTGTTAAAAACTGTGATTTATAATTTGACTGATATCAGTATTGTGGGAGCATTGAAGCTGCAGAGCAATCCGCAGATATCAAAAATGTTATAGAAAGAGAGATTGGCATGAGATTTATTCATCTTGCAGATGTACACCTTGGTGCAGTTCCTGACAGGGGCTGTCCATGGAGCAGCAGGCGGGAGGAAGAAATCTGGGAACTTTCCGCCGGGTTATTGCGGGTATCCGCGAGAATCCGGTGGATTTGTTATTTATAGCAGGAGATTTGTTCCACCGCCAGCCTCTTCTACGGGAACTGAAAGAAGTAAATAACCTGTTTTCCACCATCGGATACCCGGGTTTATCTGATGGCAGGAAATCATGACTATATTAAGGCTGATTCTTTTTACCGGGATTTTCAGTGGGAAAAGAATGTGACATTTTTTAAGAATGAACAGCTTACCTGTGTGAAAGATGAGAAACTGGATGTTTATGTATATGGACTGAGCTATGAACATCAGGAAATAGAGAATCCTCTGTATGATTCTATACATCCTGCAGAGGGAGAGGGGGTTCACATTTTACTGGCTCATGGTGGAGATGCGAAGCATATCCCCATGAATATCAAATCAATTGCTGCGTCAGGATTTGATTATATTGCATTAGGACATATTCATAAACCCCAGATTCTGATCCGGGATAATGTAGCTTATGCAGGTGCGTTGGAGCCTGTTGACAGAAATGATCTGGGTGATCATGGATACATAGAAGGACATCTGGAAAACGGAAGGCTTAAGACAAATTTTGTTCCTTTTGCCTGCCGTTCCTATGAGCAGATTCTTCTGATGCTGCGTGAAGATTCTACACAGGCATCTCTGGAAGATATGCTGAAGGCGGATCTGGCGAATAAAGGACGCATGAATATCTACAGGATCGTGATCCAGGGAACCAGGCACCGGAGCTTCTGCTGCTTCCCGAGAGACTGAAGTCTTTTGGCTACGTAACAGAGGTTCTGGATGAATCAAAGCCTTCCTATGATCTGGAAGCACTTCAAAAAAAATATAGTGGAACACTGATCGGTGACTATATCAGTTATTTTCTTGAAAAAGACAGAAATGCAGTGGAGGAGAAGGCATTATATTATGGTCTTCAGGCTTTACTGGAAACAAGCAGGTGACAGACAGAATATGATTATCAGACAGTTAAATATTAAAAACTCTGGAGAAATCCATGATAAAACTTTAGAGTTTTCTCCGGGAATTAACGTTCTGTATGGAGAGAATGAAAGCGAAAGAGCGATAGTACATACGTATATTAAAAATATGTTTCTCGGAGATATCAGTGAAGCAATCTACGATAATGCAGTTTTTGCTGCGAAGTTAAAGAGTCCGACAGAACAGGATCTGGCTCGGGAGCTGCAATTTATGACCGGCTATCAGGGAACTGCAGACAGCTCCATGGATCTGGGACGGGCCATGCAGATGCTCAAGATGTCCAGAAAGGGTTATCTGGTCCAGGCAGACAGAAAACAGAAAGAGACAGAACAGGAGAGGCAGAAACTTCTGACCAGGATGGATGATATCATAAGTGATCTGAATGATCTGAATGGAAAGCTGGATCAGATTAATGAGAAAGAGGAGTCGTTACGGATGCATCCCGGAGATGAAAATGGTGCGGTTATTCTGGATGAGAGAATGGCACAGGCAAAGGCAAAAAGAAACAGCTTTGCAATGGGAATGCTGATATCGGCCGCTGCCGGCATCTTTGGATTGATTCTGACTGCGATTATAGCGGACAGTGTTTCGGTAAGTCTGATCGTAGCGGTTATTGCAGCTGCGTTGGTGGGATTTTGTGGAAAACAGCAGCTGAAGTATGCAAGGGAATTTCAGAAGAGAATACGGATGAAGAAACGCTGGGTATCCAGGCAGGAGAAACTCAGATGCAGTAAAGAAAATCTCAGACAGGACTATGATGAGAAAGAAACAGAACTTTGTAACCTTAAGGAAGAATACCGGGAATACGAAGAAAATTCTTTTCTGCTTACATCGGAAGAGCGGGAGGTACAGGCTCTGAATATGGCGATGGAAACCATAGAGAGAATGTCAGGAAATATTCATCTTCAGGTGGGACGAAAGCTGCAGATACGTACTTCTCAGATTTTGAGTGAGATTACAGATGGTGAATATCAGGACGTACAGATGGATGCGGCATCCCACATGACAGTAACTACCGGGAACGGAGTGGAAGCACTGGAATGTCTCAGCCGTGGCACTCTGGAGCTGATTTATTTTGCATGCGCATGGCTGCAGGAGAGCTTCTGTGTCAGGAAGAAAGTCTGCCGGTGATACTGGATGATATCTTTGGGATGTATGAGGAAGAAGATCTTGAGGCAGTTCTTGGATGGATGTATAAGGAGAAAAAGCAGGTTATCATCAGTACCTGCAGTAAACGCGAGATGGAACTTCTGGACAGAGAGGGAATCCCTTATGGGAAGCAAATTATTTCCTGAATTTTTAACCAGACTGCGAAGCAGTTATTCAGTGTAGGGTCGCATAGAAGAGTGGATTGCATTATATATAACAAAAAGAGAGATTTCATGTACTGCAGGAATTTCGGATGAAACAGCCGGAACAGAACATGAAATCTCTTTTTATAAATTTTACAGAAGTTATTTATTTCTCATCATACTGAGCCATGTAATTGCTTACGCAGCGGTTGATCCTGTCAACCGGGTTGAGCAGATAGCTTACAGACTGATCATGATTAAGAGTATCAATGATCAGGGCGATATATTTACTCATATCACAGGAGATATAGTAATCTTTTGCAAGAAGCTCAGGAGACTGATAGATCAGGTTTGTAGTGAGCAGTTTGTCAAACACTCCTGCCTTATGAGCCTCATCAAATTTCTCGAGTCCGTTTGTAAACAGTCCGAAAGTAGAGCAGATATAAATTCTGCCTGCTCCTCTTTCCTTGAGGAGAGAAGAAATCTTAAGAACTGTATCACCGGAAGAAATCATATCATCGATCAGGATCATATCTTTGCCCTTAAGGTTTGGACCGAGGAATTCGTAAGCTGCGATCGGGTGACGTCCGTTGATTCTCTTGGAGTAATCCAGACGTTTGTAATACATACCCATATCAACACCAAGGATATTGGCAAGATAGATTGCGCGGTTCATGCTTCCCTCATCAGGGCTGATGATCATGAAATGATCGTTGTCGATGTGAAGTCCTTTCTCATGGTTGAGAAGAGCTTTGATAAACTGATAGGATGGCTGTACAGTCTCAAATCCATGCAGAGGTGTTGCATTCTGCACGCGCGCGTCATGTGCGTCAAAAGTGATGATGTTTTCCACACCCATACTTACAAGCTCCTGAAGTGCTGTTGCACAGTCCAGGGATTCTCTGCCGCTGCGGATATTCTGGCGGCTTTCGTACAGATAAGGCATGATCACGTTTACTCTGCGGGCTTTGCCGCCGATTGCGCCGATCACACGTTTCAGATCCTGAAAATGGTCATCAGGAGACATAAGATTCTCGTATGGTCCGATGCTGTAGGTAAGACTGTAGTTACATACATCAACCATCAGATAGATATCGTCACCACGTACAGATTCCATGATCGTACATTTCGCCTCACCGGAACCGAAACGTGCTGTCTGGACCGGTATCAGATAGGAATCTCTCTGATAACCCTCAAATGCAAAAGAATCAAGCTCTTCGTGGCTGCGCTCTTTACGCCACTGTATCAGCCATTCATTTACTTTTTCACCCAGATCCTTACAGCTGATCAGAGGGATCAGACCAAGTCTGCCCACCGGAAGTGTAGTTAAATCTTTAGTTGTTGCCTGTGCCATGTTTTATTTTCCTCCTAAAAAAATTTTCTGTATACGGATATCCTTTCCTTCCAGCTTCACCATACGGTAGTTGCTGGCGATTCTCGAAAAGGTTCGTTCGGAATAAGTATCCGAGAAATTTTCCAGTTTCAGATTTGTTGATATGATCGTAGACTTCCTGCGCATGATGCGTTCATTTATGCACAAAAACAACTGGGAAGAGACAAAGCTGTTTGTAAGTTCAGTTCCCAGGTCGTCGATGATCAGCAGATCGCTGTCAAATACAAATTCCTGTCCTTCTGTTTTATCTCTGGAGAATTTGGAGTCTGCCAGCAGTTCAAACAGATCAAATGCGGAAAAGTACATAACGCAATGTGCTGATTCCAGAAGATCATGAGCAATACAGTGAGAAAGAAAAGTCTTACCCACACCGGTATCACCGTAAAGAAACAGATTCTCAAAGGAACTGTCAAAATTTCTCACAAAACCTCTGGCAATATCATAAGCTCTCCGGGCCGTCTCTCTTTCTGTCAGTCCGGTAGCTTCGTTCTTCATTGTATCAGAATAATAATCAAAAGAAAAGTGGTCAAAGTTTTCTTTTTTGAGAATTTCTTTTAAATTGGACTGCGTATAGAGCAGTTCTATCTCTGCTTTCTTAAAACAGGTACATTTTTGGCTTCCGACGTAACCGGTATCCTGACAGACCGGACACTTATATGGAAGTTCCAGATAATCCTCCGGATATGAGTTACATACCAGCAGGGCATTGCGCTCCTGGGACAGAAGAGAGATTGCAGCTTTAAGGTCCTCAAGACCTGATGATTCTCCGCTTAAGAGTGCTCTTGCTTTTTTGCGCTTAAGGTGGCAACCTCTTCATCTATTTCGTGGATGCGCGGGATTTTTTTATAAATCTCCTGAGTACGCTCCTCCAGAATACGTCTGTTCTGAGACTGGGTCTTGCTGTATTCCCGCATGATCGTATCATACTGATAATTCTGTAAAGGCATGACTTCACACCCTTTCGTTTGTTTTTTTGTAGCTGTTCAGTGACTTTCAGACGATTATGTCACTGCCGTTACTGATTCAGCAATTTCTTTTCATATTCGTTAAAGTCGTACTGTCGCTGATGGAAATTGTTAAACCGGTTTGATGCAGCCGGTTTGGAAGCTGCTTTTCGCTGGGTATTCTTTTCCAGCTTCTGTCGCTGATGCTGAGCATCGAGGAGCCGGACATCTGCAAGTGTACGGACATTTTTATCTTTCCATCCGGAAAGGATTTTATCTGCATACTGGAAACTTGGCTGTCCGGTAGAGAGAACTGTACGGCTGCAGGCTTCCTGGATGATATCCATGGTAAAACCATAATCATTCAGCCAGGTGTTCATAAGAGAAATCTCTGTATCTACCGGATTTCGTCCGCTGATTCCCATTGATTTAAAAATAGTAAAGTATTCTTTGGCATAACGGGAATTTGCCTCTTTTGCCATGGTGACAGTGGTGATTCCCTCATCTGCCCAGCAAGAGCAACGGTTTCTATGTAACGCATACTCTTATGCCCGCGGCTGACACTGTATTCGATCAGGTACTCGATCAGATCAGGCGAGAATTTCAGCTCATCATAGAAAAACAGGATCTTTTTCATCTCGGTAGGAGTGAGTGTTTTGCCGAGATACTGTTCTGCGATATAGAGGAGCTGTACGATCTCATCATTTTGCTTTAATTCTTTTACACGGTCAGGAGACAGTGCAGTGGCTGATCTGGTGGTCTGCTTCACAGGCTGTGCCGGCGCAGAAGAAGTCTGGGTTTCTGTTTTTGTAACAGGGGCTGCCGAAACAGGTGTGTCGGAAGCAGCAGATTTTACAGGTGGTACATTCAATATGATATCTGCTATATCTTCGTTATTTCTGTAGGTTAAAGTAAGGAGTTTCTCTTTCTCCCAGTATTTCAGAGCGCGGATAATGTCACGTTCTGTACAGAAGAAATGATCAGCCATCTGCTCCAGACTGAAGGGTACAGAGGTGTCAGAAAGAAGCCTCAGAAGATAGATATATACTTTCACAAATTCTCCATTGGCCCCAGGCATATAGTTGTCTATGAAATTGTTGGTTAATACAGTTACTTCCGCATTGCGGGAATTCTGTAAAGTGATCATAGCCATGAATTTCCACTCTCTTTCATAATAATAAGATGTTAGGGTCAAAAGGTATTTTGCCCCTAACCTGATATCCACGAATTGCTCCGCTGCAAAGCAGCTCCCACAATTCTCAAACATTCGAAATCCGCTGATTTACTGCGTAAATCGCTACTTTCTCATGTTTGGCGGGTCCCAAGTTCAAAAGTCTTATCGTGCAAGCACGAACGACTTTTTAACCTTTTGACCCTGATATCATAATAATAAGATGTCAGAGTAAAAAAAGATATTTTTCCTCTGACTTGATATCTATGAATTATAGCACAACATTTTTTAAAAGAGAATAGGGGATTTTTGTCGAAGATTTCATCCACATTTGAATGTGGATAATGTGGATAATGTGGAAAGGTGAAATATGGTATATATTATTGGAAACCTGAAAAATGTTGAATTTCAGGGAAAAACGGAGTATTACGGGGACGAATAATGTCGAATTATGTTAAGTGATTTATGCACATATACATCCACATATGCAGGCAGATGAAAATGTGTATAACGATGTGGAAAATGTGGATAAGTGATCTGAACTGTTATAAATAAAGGAAGAACTGAGGGGGATAAAATGTTTATAACTTTTTAATGGAAATTGTCGACAGAGACACAAGTGTTCAGTATCTTCTATTGCTATAAGTTGGGCGGTTGTAAAAAACAGGACAATTCTGAAAAATTATTTTCCGAATTGTCCTGTGTAAATTGCTGATATCTATGTCAGGCAGAAACATTATTTACCCAGCAGATGCTCCCCGATATTTACAACATCTCCGGCTCCCATGGTGATGAGCAGATCACCCTCCTGGCAGTTGGAGAGCAGATAATTCTCAATCTCATCAAAGGTCGGGAAATATTCGCATGGCGTTCCAAGTTCCTGGATACGCTTCTGCAGATCTTCAGAAGAAATTCCCAGAGTATCGGTTTCTCTTGCTGCATAAATATCCGCAACTACCACATGATCTGCCAGGCTGAGTGCTTTGGCAAACTCCGGAAGCAGAGCTTTGGTACGGGTATATGTATGTGGCTGGAATACACACCATAATTTCTTATGGGGATAATTGTGTGCGGCATGAAGAGTTGCTTCAATTTCTGTAGGATGATGTGCATAATCGTCTACGATCGTAACCCCTGCAACTTCTCCTTTATACTGGAAACGGCGGTCTGTTCCTGTGAAACTTCCAAGTCCCTTGATGATCACTTCTTCGGAAAGACCAAGAAGATGACCGAGGGCAATTGCTGCCAGTGCATTGGAAACATTGTGGATGCCCGGCACTTTCAGATAATAGCTGCCAACCTTAACGCCATTGCGCAGAACGGAGAAGGAAGCATGTCCATATTTGTCATAAGTGATATCTGCTGCCTGATAATCTGCATCATGTTCCAGACCATAAGTGATCACATTACATGGAAGATCCCGGATGATATCTTCATATTTCGGAGTATCTGCATTGATGATCAGTGTACCGTCAGCAGGAAGAAGCTCTGCAAAGCGGCGGAAGGAATGACGGATATCGTCAATATCCTTAAAGAAATCCAGATGGTCTGCATCCATATTCAGGATAATACTGATCTTCGGGAAAAAGCTCAGAAAGCTGTTTGTGTATTCGCAGGCTTCTGTGACAAAAGTCTCAGAATTGCCTACGCGGATGTTTCCGCCGATAGCAGGAAGAATACCTCCCACACTGATGGTCGGGTCACAGTCTCCTGCAAGAAGAATGTGAGATACCATAGATGTTGTGGTTGTTTTTCCATGAGTTCCGGAAATGGCAACAGGAGTATCATAATTCCTCATGATCTGTCCGAGAAGCTCTGCACGTGTAAGCATTGGAAGTCCTTTTTCCTTTGCACAGGCAAATTCCGGGTTGTCAGGATGGATAGCTGCGGTATATACCACAACATCTACGTCATCGGTAATGTTTGTGGCACGCTGTCCGTAATAGATGGTGGCTCCCTTTTTCTCCAGTGCCTGCGTAAGAGGACTGGATTTGGAATCGGAACCGGAAATGACAAAATCCTCGCCGAGAAGAATCTCGGCCAGTCCGCTCATGCTGATGCCGCCGATACCGATAAAATGTATATGAAGTGGTTTGTGAAAATCTATCTGATACATAGTATGTTCTCCTTGATTAATTATTTACAAATCTTTATAAATCCGGTAACTGTAACATATTCGCATAGTTACTGGAACTGTTTTATCTGTCTGTTTATTATACTCCCTGTGCCTTAAAATGAAAAGGACTTCTTTTGGTTGATAAAAAATTACAAAAAACGACATTGAATATATAAAAAATGCCTAATAATATATCGGTGGAAATACAGACTCAATAAAAAACGTGTGCAAAAATCATAAAAAAACAAAAAATGAGAAACAAAAATTGTAAATAATGTTCACTAACAGATAAAAGTGTGTTATAATTAAATAATCATAACCTGTAACTGTTCAGTGCCTCGCGAAACAGCAGACTGACGAATAGTTACCATAACTACAACAAGAGGTGATTGCATGATTAAGAAAGAAATGATAGCTATGCTTCTGGCCGGCGGTCAGGGCAGCAGACTGGGTGTACTGACAGAAAAAGTAGCGAAACCTGCAGTTGCTTTTGGCGGGAAATATCGTATCATAGATTTTCCTTTAAGTAACTGTATTAATTCAGGCATCGATACAGTAGGTGTATTGACACAGTATCAGCCATTGCGACTTAATACACATATCGGAATTGGTATTCCATGGGATCTTGACAGAAACGAAGGTGGTGTAACAGTACTGCCGCCTTACGAGAAGAGTACCAGCAGTGAGTGGTACACAGGAACAGCCAATGCAATCTTCCAGAATATGGATTACATGGAACAGTATAATCCGGATTATGTCCTGATCTTATCCGGTGACCATATCTATAAGATGGATTATGAAGTAATGCTTGATTTCCATAAAGCGAATAAAGCGGATGTGACGATTGCCTGTATGCCGGTACCTATTGAGGAAGCAAGCCGTTTTGGTATCATGGTAACAGATGACATAGGACGCATTACGGAGTTTGAGGAGAAACCGGAGCATCCAAGCAGCAATCTGGCGTCCATGGGAATTTATATTTTCAGCTGGCCTGCTTTAAAGGAAGCACTGATGTCTCTGAAGGATCAGAACAGCTGTGATTTTGGCAAACATGTTCTTCCATACTGCAAGGAGAAAGGTGAAAGACTTTTCGCCTACGAATACAATGGATACTGGAAGGATGTAGGAACACTGGGTTCTTATTGGGAGGCCAATATGGAACTGATCGATATTATTCCGGAATTTAATCTCTATGAAGAATTCTGGAAGATTTACACAAAGGGAGATATTATCCCGCCTCAGTATATTTCGGCAGATGCGGTTACAGACAGATGTCTGATCGGTGAGGGTGCAGAAATTTACGGGGAAATACATAATTCTGTGATCGGACCAAATGTTGTGATCGGAAAAGGCAGCGTGATCCGTGATTCCATTATCATGCGCAATTCTACCATTGGTGAGGGCGTACAGATGGATAAGGCTATTATTGCCGAGGATGTTACTATTGGAAACAATGTTGTACTGGGATGTGGTGAGGAAGCACCGAATGTGCTGAAACCTGCAGTTTATGCATTTGGAATTGCTACGGTTGGTGAACGCAGCGTGATCCCGGATAATGTAAGGATCGGAAAGAATACAGCAATCTCAGGTATAACTGTTCCTGAGGATTATCCTGATGGTGAGCTGGCCGGCGGACAGGTAATTACAGCAAAGGACGGTGACGAATAATGAGAGCGATAGGTATTATTTTGGCTGGCGGTAATAATAACCGCATGAGAGAATTATCAAATAAGAGGGCAATCGCAGCAATGCCGATTGCCGGAAGCTACAGAAGTATCGACTTCGCACTGAGCAACATGGCGAGTTCTCATATTCAGAGAGTTGCTGTTCTGACACAGTACAATGCCCGTTCTCTGAATGAACATTTAAGCTCTTCCAAATGGTGGGATTTCGGAAGAAAACAGGGTGGTCTCTTTGTATTTACACCTACGATCACAAAAGAGAACAGTCTGTGGTATCAGGGAACAGCAGATGCTATTTATCAGAATCTGGAATTCCTTAAAAGCAGTCATGAACCATATGTAGTGATCGCATCCGGCGACTGCGTTTATAAGATGGATTACAACAAGGTTCTTGAATATCATATTGCGAAACGTGCAGATGTTACGGTAGTATGCACTACCTGCGATAATCCCAGTGAGATTGAGAGATTTGGTGTTCTCCGTATGAATGAGGACTGCAGGATTGAGGAATTTGAAGAGAAGCCAATGGTTTCTTCTTATAATACAATTTCAACAGGTATCTATGTTATCCGAAGAAGACAGCTGATCGAGCTGATCGAGAGAGCTGCGCTGGAAGGCAGACATGATTTTGTAAAGGATATTCTGATCCGCTACAAGAATCTTAAGAGAATCTATGGATATAAGATTGACACATACTGGAGCAATATCTCCACAGCAGAAGCATATTATAAGACAAATATGGATTTCCTGAAACCGGAGATCAGAAACTATTTCTTCAAACAGGAACCGACAATTAAGACAAAGATTGATGATCTGCCTCCTGCAAAATACAATCCGGGAGCACAGGTGAAGAACAGCCTGGTTGCCAGCGGATGTATTATCAATGGTACGGTGGAGAATTCCGTTCTTTTTAAAGACGTATTTGTAGGAAATAACTGCGTGATCAAGAACTCTGTGATTTTAAACAATGTATATCTGGGAGATAATACTCATATTGAGAACTGCATTGTTGAAAGCCGGGATACTATTCGTGCAAATTCGTATTACTGCGGCGACGGTGAAGTGAAGATCGTCGTGGAGAAAAATGACAGATATATACTGTAAATAAAACAGCCGGATAGATTCGGTAAATCGAAAGGAGTAAATTTGTATCATGAATATTACTGACGTGCGTGTGAGGAAGGTAGCAAAAGAAGGAAAGATGAAAGCGGTTGTTTCCATAACGATCGATGATGAATTTGTAGTACATGATATCAAGGTGATTGAAGGAGAAAAAGGGTTATTTATCGCTATGCCAAGCCGTAAGGCAACAGACGGAGAATATCGTGATATTGCACATCCGATCAATTCTGCAACACGTGACAGGATCCAGACGATCATTCTGGACAAGTTCCAGGAAGTTATGGATGCGGAACCGGAAGAAGCTGCAGCTGCGGAATAACCGGTGAATAAAGAACTGTAAACAGATAAGAAGCACAGGCACTGTCTCTGAAAAAGGGGCAGTGTCTGTTTTTGGTGAGCATTAGTGAAGATAAAATGTTACATAATTATTACATAAATTAATAAAAAGTGTTGATTTTTTTACGAAATATGATATACTGGGTTTCAGATTAACGAGAAAGGTGATTAAATTTATGAAGAAAAAAAGTTTTTTCATTACTGCTGGCCGGAATGCTTACTTTTTCCATGGGAACAACTGCATATGCAACAGAAGATGCGATTGCTGATATGCAGGCTCAGAAACAGCAGGCAGAAGCCGGACTTGCCCAGACACAGGCGAATATTGACAGCCTTCAGAGCAAGAAGCAGGAGCTGGAGAACTATCTGTCTGATTTGAATACACAGTATGAAGACCTGACTAATGCAATTTCTGAACTCAGCATACAGGCCGGAGAGAAAGAGAATGAGCTGAAACAGCTTCACACAGAATTAAAGAAAGCCAAGAAGGCATTAAATAAACAATATGATGATATGAAGCTCCGCATCCAGTATATGTATGAGAATGGCGGTACATCTGCATTAGAGACTTTGCTGTCATCTAAGGATCTTTCTGAGTTCCTCAACAATGCAGAGAGTGTTGCGAAGATTTCCCAGTATGACAGGACTATGCTGGAGAAATGCGAGAACCTTCAGAACACTATCAAAGATCAGGAAACAACTGCTGAGGAAGAGAAGGCTGCTATTGATCAGCTTCTTGAAGAGAGAGCGGCCAAACAGCAGGAGGTTCAGAATCTTGCAGCAAGCACAAGTGATAACATATCTTCCTATGTAAGCCAGATCAGCGCAAGCCAGGAAGAAGCAGCAGCACTGACTGCAGAAATCAACAATGCAGATAACAGCATTGCTCAGCTTGTGCAGCAGGCAGAACAGGAAAAAGCAGCCAGAGAGGCAGCGCAGGCACAGGCCGAAGCAGAGGCGGCAGCGGCACAGGAACAGGATGCAGAAGAGAGTTCTGATGATTATGAAGAAGATACAGATTCCTATGAGGAAGACTCTTCGGACAGTCAGGATTCTTCGGAGACTGAAGGATCTGAGGATACTTCTGAAGATTCAGGGGATTCTGATGATGAAGATACATACGAAGAGAACGATGCAGATTTCTATGAGGGAGACTCTGACAGCAATGAATCAGAAGATACATCTGACAGCCAGGCATCCTCAGACAGTTCTTCCGGTCAGGGAAAATACCTTGGCAACTTTACACTGACTGCATATTGCAACTGTGCACAGTGCTGCGGTACAGCAGGTAACCTGACAGCCAGCGGAACAGTTCCGACAGCAGGACGTACTGTAGCTATGGCGGGAGTACCCTTTGGAACACAGCTTCTGATCAACGGAAATGTATACACAGTAGAGGATCTGGGAACACCTTATGGACATGTTGATATTTATTGTGACAGCCATTCAGAAGCATTAAGCTTCGGACTTCAGTCTGCTGAGGTTTATCAGTTGAACTGATAACAAAACAATAATGTGATTAAGAACTCTGGTAAAACAGGGTTCTTTTTTTCGGATTTTTGCCCGGATTGCTATAACATAGATGGTTTAACTTGAGGATTCAGATGCCTGATGATAAAATGATATATCAGATTTATATACGGTAAAATATAATTGGAATGGAGATAAACAATGAGAATCTGTGGCTTTAATAAAACGACATTGCTGGACTATCCGGGAAAGGTAGCCAGTACTATATTTCTGGGTGGATGCAATTTCCGCTGTCCGTTCTGTCAGAATGGTATATTGGTTGTGGCTCCCGGAGAACAGCCGGATTACAGTCAGGAGGAACTTTTGACTTTTTTGAAAAAAAGAAAGGGAATTCTGGACGGGGTCTGCATTTCAGGAGGGGAACCTACACTGTCAGATGGTCTGGAGGAATTTCTGGGAAAAATCAAAGAGCTGGGCTATGCTGTTAAACTGGACACCAATGGCTCACGTCCGAAGATTGTAAAACATCTGGCAGAAGCCGGACTGATCGATAAAGTAGCTATGGATATCAAAGCCTGTCCGGATAACTATGGAAATCTGACCGGAATAGAAAAGCCTGATATGGACAGTATTTTTGAGACAGCAGATTTTCTGCTGCATGGGAATCTGGACTATGAATTCAGAACAACAGTAGTACGGGAACTGCATACGCAGAAGGATTTTGAAGAAATCGCCGGGTGGCTGGCAGGAGCGAAAGAATATTATCTGCAGGCTTATAAGGACTCAGATGGAGTCCTCAGGCCTGGATATGGAAGCTATACTTTTGAAGAACTTCAGAATTTTCAGAAGATTCTTCAAAAGACGATTTTATCTGTGGGAATCCGGGGCATCGATTAAACGATACCAGTAACCGCCGCGCATTTTTGGAATCTCTATATAGCTGCTTTCTTTGAAGTAAGGAAAGCCAAACATATTTGCCATAAAGCGTTCCTGCTGATTATAAACGCCGGGAACGCCGAGGATATACTGTCCGTTATTTCTTTGTCCTAAAAGCAAATATCCGAAATTATAATGCCCATACTGGAGAAAACGGTTATTGCGCAGTGCACAGTAATACCGCGGAAAATGCTTCAGGTCATCAAGGTGTATCTTCCATGCAGAAATCAGTTCGCCATCGGAGAAGGGGGAAAATTCGGCAGAGGTTTTTCTGTTTTCTGCATTTCTTTCCGGGACAGGATTGCCGGCATTTTCAGAACTATTGGAATCTTCAACAGTATTATCTGAGATATAGGATGACTCTGTTCCTGGCTTGTTATCAGATGTTCCCTGAGCCGGAATGTTGGCAGACGGTTCAATTGATAAAGAATCGTCAGGAACTTTTGTAAGCGAGGTATCTTCGGGTTTTTCTGAAATATCTTCAAGTTCTTCGGGCATTTCCTGTAATACCATATCTGCCGGAACTTCGGGTTTCTGTGAAGTGATTTTCGCAGATTCAGGAATATCTGCGTCAGGCATAGCTTTTATTTCATGGAAATTCTCCGGACGTATAGGCTGATCGTCCCATTCAGTACCAAAGAATCCGCCGGTATCTGAAGTAATGATCATTCCGCCCAACTTACCCATTGCAACGCCGGAGTCATTCATATCTGTTGCATCTGTTATGATCAGGCATTCTACAGTTTCTTTTTCTGTCTCGCAGGTATCCAGAAGAATTCCGTTGATCAGGCCATCCTTTCGTGTAAATCCATAAATATTGCATTTTACATTTTCAGGCAGCCCCGGACAATGCAGATGAATCTCAACAGAACATTGCTGATCTTTTACTTCAACTTTAATAAATCCGCAATTGCTGCCTTTCTTTCCGCTTTCATAGTCATATACATATGCGATAAAACGCCGATATCCAGCCAAAATCCTTCCTCCGTAAAACCAGATTCAATAATGTATATGACCATCAGAAGAAAATATTCGAAAAAATTAAAAAAATTTGAAAAAATCTATTGACAAACTGCGATTTTATTAATATAATAGCACTTGCATTGACGAAGCGTGGCTCAGTTTGGTAGAGCGCTGCGTTCGGGACGCAGAGGTCGTGGGTTCGAATCCCGTCGCTTCGACTACGCATAGGAAGTCTGAAACCAATTGGTTTTCAGGCTTTCTTTTTGCTATTCTGGTAGTGATGCAACAGCAGAAAGGAAAAGAAAAGTTGACAGATCAGGAACGTTTTATGAAAGAAGCTATCCGTCAGGCGAAGAAGGCAGAAGCTCTGGAAGAAGTGCCAATCGGCTGTGTGATCGTGCATGAGGGTAAGATCATCGCACGTGGATATAACAGAAGAAACACAGATAAAAATACACTCTCCCATGCAGAACTGAATGCAATCCGCAAAGCCAGTAAAAAACTTGGAGACTGGCGGCTGGAGGGATGCACTATGTATGTGACGCTGGAACCATGCCAGATGTGCTCCGGGGCACTTGTCCAGTCCAGAATAGATGAAGTAGTGATCGGCTGTATGAATGCCAAAGCGGGCTGCGCAGGTTCTGTGATGAATCTTTTGCAGGTGGATGGATTTAATCATCAGGTAAAGATTATACAGGGAGTTCTGGAAGAGGAATGTTCTTCTATGTTGTCTGAGTTTTTCAGAAAGCTTCGTGAGAAAAAGAAGCAGGAAAAGGCAGCCCTTAAAGCTGCACAGGAAAATCCGGAGGGAGAACCGGAACAATAAAAGTAAAAGACAGACAAAAACAGGAAGAATCTTAAAGGCAATAGGAGTAATAAAAGTAATAGAAGTAACAGGATTAATGTTACAGGCAGAAATAAAAAGAGGCGAATAAAAAGAATGAAAAAAGATACAACAAACGACATGACCGTCGGCAGTCCGGTGAGTCTGATAATAAAATTTATGATCCCAATGTGCCTGGGAAATCTTTTTCAGCAGTTTTATAATATTGCAGATTCCATTGTTGCCGGAAAATTTATCGGAGTAAATGCCCTTGCAGCTATCGGAAGCACCGGTTCACTGATGTTTTTTGTGACCGGCTGGCTGAATGGACTCAGCAGTGGATTTGCGATTATCGTAGCCCAGATGTTCGGAGCGAAAAAGTTTGACAGGATGCGCCATTATGTTGCCATGTCCATTTACCTTATGGCTGCATTTTCCATTGTCATGACCATAGGATTCAGTCTTGCGAACAAACCAATCCTGCATCTGATGAATTCGCCGGAAGAGGTATTTGGTGATGTAACTGCATATATGGGAATTATTTATGCAGGTCTTATTATCACAGGTGCATATAATGCACTTGCGGCTTTCCTGCGTGCGCTGGGTGACTCCAAGTCGCCATTGTATTTCCTGATCATTTCGGCTGTGATCAATGTTATTCTGGATGTAGTTTTTATTGTAGTCTTTGGAATGGGTGTAGAAGGATGCGGATATGCCACAGTGATCGCACAGGGAATTTCGGCAGTGTGCTGCCTGATTTATATTGTAAAAAGATTTCCAATCCTTCATCTGGAACGGAAGGATTTTGAGATATGCTGGGACAGTTTCGGCAGACTTCTGAAGCTTGGAATTCCTATGGGACTGCAGTTTTCGATTACAGCAATCGGAACCATTATTGTACAGAGTGCGGTCAATATTTACGGACCTGTACATATGGCCGGATTCTCTGCTGCCGGTAAGATCCAGAATATTTTTGCCACAGTATTTACAGCCTTCGGTGCAACTATAGCAACCTATGTAGGTCAGAACAGGGGCGCAGGAAAAATGGATCGTGTGAAACAGGGAGTCCGTTACACGCAGATGATGGTCCTGGGATGGAGCGTTTTTGTTATGTTCCTGATGTTTTTCTTCGGAAAATATCTGACATATCTTTTCGTAGATCCATCGGAACAGGACGTAGTAAATGTGTCTGTTACTTATTTCCGGACAGTATTCTGGGCATATCCGTTTCTCGGAAGTATTTTCCTCTATCGAAATACTCTGCAGGGAATGGGATATGGACTTGTACCAATGCTTGGCGGGGTATTTGAACTGGTGGCGAGAACCGGAATTGTCGTATTGATTGCGGGACATACTTCCTTTGCCGGTGTCTGTATGGCTGACCCGACCGCATGGATCGCCGCACTGATCCCACTGATTCCTTATTATTTTCATGTGATGAAGAAATATAAGAACAAAAGTCAGGTACAGGTAATAGAGGATTAATTATTCTTTATCTGATGGAAATTGTATAAGGCTCTTTCCCGTTTCTGTTAATATATGGACTTTTGTAAACCACAAAAATAAGAAAAGCATTCAGAAAATTATCAACAGATAAAATTCTGAATGCTTTTTTATATGATGAGCTGCATCATGAATATTCTTTTTTGCGCGCCGCACTTCGGAATGGTCCCACAGACGTTACCTCTACAGTTAACTCAGCCCAGGCACCCTTACGGCACACAAGAGCTTCTGCTTAGTGCTGCTACATTCCTGTCCTGACACGGTTCACAGATTCCTGTTGCGTAAGACCCAAACGTCAACGCCACTTATAGAGGGCAGCTCCACAGGATACAAGCCTCGGATTGGCATCACCCCTGCTGTAGCGGATTGCAGGTACAGGGCACCGCTATCTCCCCGGCTGCGCATTTCTGATTATATAGGCAGGAGGCTGTTTTGTCAATAGTGAATCATTATAGTAAAACTTATTACTGGGAACGGAGTGAACAGTAACAAACGGAGTGAACAGTAACGAACGTAGTGCGTGAATAGTAACTAAAACTTTTCTAACACTATTGTATGAAAACGATAAATATTATATAATAAACAGAAATAAACTATCTTTATTCTGGAAATGGATATGCCAGAGTACACAACATGTCTTGTATGTATGGATATGGATAATTCTTAAAACACAGAAATGGAGGATACTATCATGATTAAAAGAATAGGTATGCTTACCAGCGGCGGTGACTGTCAGGCTCTTAACGCTACCATGCGAGGAGTAGTAAAGGGACTGAGTAACAATTTGGATGAACTGGAAGTTTATGGATTTGATGATGGATATAAAGGACTGATCTATGGTAAATACCGTATGCTTACATCCAAAGATTTTTCCGGAATCCTTACACAGGGCGGCACAATCCTCGGAACATCCAGACAGCCATTCAAACTGATGCGTGTCCCGGATGAGAATGGCCTGGACAAGGTTGGAGCAATGAAGCAGACTTATTATAAACTCTGCCTGGACTGCCTTGTGATCCTTGGCGGAAATGGTACACAGAAGACAGCAAACCTTCTGAGAGAAGAAGGACTGAACATTATCCATCTTCCAAAGACTATTGATAATGACATCTATGGCACAGACATGACCTTTGGTTTCCAGAGTGCGGTAAACATTGCCACAAATGCCATTGACTGTATCCATACGACAGCATCCTCACATGGACGTGTATTTATCGTAGAGATCATGGGACACAAGGTAGGAAGTCTGACACTTCATGCAGGTGTTGCAGGCGGTGCGGATATCATCCTGATTCCTGAGATCCCATATGATATCAAAAAAGTTACCGCAGCGATCCAGAAACGTGCCAAAGCAGGCAAGCGTTTCACAATCCTTGCAGTTGCAGAAGGTGCGATTTCCAAAGAAGACGCAGAACTTCCTAAAAAGAAATACAAAGAGAAACTGGAAGCCCGAGCAAAGAAATATCCGTCCGTTTCCTATGAGATTGCTGACCAGATCTACAAAGAGATCGGAAGCGAAGTCCGCGTTACAGTTCCGGGACATACACAGAGAGGCGGAGAACCATGTCCGTATGACCGCGTTCTTTCCACAAGAATCGGTGCAGGTGCAGCGCAGGCGATCATGGATGGTGAATATGGCATCATGATCGGCGTGGTAAACGGCAAAATTAAACGTGTACCTCTTGAAGAGTGTGCAGGTAAGCTTAAGATGGTATCACCGAAAGATCAGCTTGTAGTTGCTGCCAAACAGATCGGTATCAGCTTTGGTGACTGATTAAGTGAAACAGTACTTGACTGACAGATACTTTTTCATATAAGATATGGATGTAAAAAAGACCGCCGCGGGAATTTTTTCCGCGGCGGCTGTGATAATAAGATAGAGATAACTATTTGGCGCGCTGCTGACAGTGGGGGTGCTGAATAGTTACGATAGGATTTACTCATGAGTTACACTGCTCTTTACAGAAAGTTCAGACCGGATAATTTCGCGGATGTCAAAGGTCAGGATCACATAGTGACTACTCTGACAAATCAGATTAAGCATAACCGTATCGGCCATGCGTATCTGTTCTGCGGCACCAGAGGAACCGGTAAAACAACAGTAGCCAAAATTCTGGCGAAGGCAGTCAACTGTGAGCATCCCGTAAATGGCAGCCCCTGTAATGAATGTGCCATGTGCAAGGCAATCCAGGCAGGAACTGCAATGAATGTGATCGAGATCGATGCTGCATCCAACAATGGTGTGGATAATATACGTGAGATCAGAGAAGAGGTTTCTTACCGCCCTACAGAAGGTAAATATAAAGTATATATTATTGATGAGGTTCATATGCTTTCCACAGGTGCCTTCAATGCCCTGCTGAAAACACTGGAGGAACCACCGTCTTATGTTATGTTTATCCTGGCAACTACAGAGGCGCACAAGATTCCGATTACGATTTTATCCAGATGCCAGAGATATGATTTCCACAGGATCACCATAGACACTATCGCGGCCAGACTGGATGAACTGCTCAAAGTTGAAGGTGTAGAAGCTGAGGAAAAAGCAGTCCGATATGTAGCGAAAGCGGGAGATGGTTCCATGCGAGATGCGCTCAGCCTTCTCGACCAGTGTATTGCTTTTTATCTTGGACAGGAACTTACCTATGATAAAGTTCTGGAGGTTCTGGGAGCCGTTGACACCGAAGTGTTTAGCAAGCTTTTGCGAAAAGTGATCCGGGGAGATGTGACAGGTTCCATTCATATCCTGGAGGAACTGATCGTAGGAGGCAGGGAACTGAGCCAGTTTGTGGGAGATTTTACCTGGTATATGAGAAATCTTCTTCTCGTTAAGACTTCTGAGAATCCGGAGGAAGCGATCGATGTCTCATCCGACAACATGAAGCTTCTGAAAGAAGAGAGCACCATGCTGGATGTGGAGACGCTGATGCGGTATATCCGTATTTTTTCGGATTTGTCCAACCAGATCCGATATGCAACCCAGAAAAGGGTTCTCGTGGAGATTGCACTGATCAAGTTGTGCCGTCCTGCAATGGAGACTAATCTGGATTCTGTTCTGGACAGACTGCGTGTGCTGGAACAGCGGATGGATGAACGTCCGGTACAGCAGGTGATCGTGCAGCAGGGTTCAGGGAAAATGCCGGCAGAAACCGGAGCAGTTCAGGAACCGGCGGGAAACAAAGCACCGGCGAAAGCTGCACCGGAAGATTTGCAGAAGATCGTGGCAGGCTGGAAAGTGATCACAGGACAGACGACAGGGATGTTCAAGCAGATGCTTCAGAAATCTGTTCCGAAGTATAACAGTGAGACAGGAGAACCTGTTCTTTATGTGGAATTTCAGGATTTTCTGGGGCAGTCCTATGTGGACAATCCGGAAGCGAAGAAAGAGCTTCAGGACATTATCACTGCCCAGACAGGAAAAACAGTAGAGATCCAGATGCTGGTGGCAGATAAGCATCAGCATACAAATCTGGCAAATATCACAGTGGACCAGGCGATAAAGAATAATATCCACATGGATGTTGTGATAGAGGAAGATCCTGATGAGGAAAAAGGAGAATAAATATTGTTACTGTTCACACACCACTATCCCGCGAGGTGTTTGGCATGAATATGCCAAAATCCCGAGACATACAAGCCAAAATTCCATTGCCGCAGGCAATCTGGAATGAATTTTGGCTACGTTACTGTGAACGGAGTGAACAGTAATGATGTGTTGGTTACTGTTTACACCTTGCGGGATATTACCAGTGAACAGTAACACCATATTTCATGGAAAATGTCATTTAATCCCATGTATCTTGAAAATGATGTCAAAATTTTTTATAGTAAGATCATGGAAATCCAGTAAAAGACTTACATTTTAAAGAAGGGTGGTAAAAAATATGAAGAACTGGAAAAAATTAATGGCAGGTTTCTGTGTAGCAGCTATGGTGAGTTCTATGGTTGTTCCGGTATGGGCAACAGATGATGCAGCAGCGGAAGAAGATGCAGACGGAGATGTTGCAGATGTGTCTGAGGCGATGTTGGGACTCTGGAAGGACAGCGCAGGAGATATTTACGGATTCTACAAAGATAATTCGTTTTTTGGTCAGTGGAAGGATGAAGAACAGGATGTTTTAGGCGTATATGCTCTGAGTTCAGATGGAGAGTATACAGCTCTGGTAATGCAGTTCGCAAATGACGACGGCACGTATGATGATGAAAATATGGTAACTTATCTGGTGCAGGCAAATGAGGAAGAGAATCTTCTGGAGCTTTATGATGAGGAGAATCTGGAACTGACTGCAACTCTGGAGCCTTACCAGGCAGACGGAGATGAAGCGGATTATAATCAGACTTATCAGGATATGGGTGATATCCTGACAGAGTGTTATTCCGGCGAGACAGAAGCAGGTGAGACTTTTATTTATGCAGCTAATGATGATGGAACTTTCTGCTCAGTACTTGTGATCGATCAGGATGATAACTATGTAAGCTTTGTTGGTGAAGGTACTTTTGATGAAGAGAATGGTACTGTGACGATTACTGATGAAGTTTCTGAGATGGCACTTACTTTTGGCGTGACATTGAATGATGATGATACACTGACACTGGATATGGGTGATCTTGGAAGCGCTACTGTAGAGGAAGCTACGCTGGCGGTTGCTGTGCAGGGACTGAAGTATGCAGTTGAGAATGGAACTGAGATGAACTAAGCAATTCTTTTTCAGGAACAAAAATATGTGATTTTGAGGATACTCCTCTTCGGATAGATTTATTCGGAGGGGAGTGTTTTTTCTGTGCCGGGGGTTTTAGAATGGCTGGGAAGATGGTATAATGAGGAGCGGATTCTATAGTTTTTGTGGAAGTGTTACAGATGAGCAGAAACAGACAGGAAGCGAAAATTACGAGAGAGGTTTGAATTTATGAATATTCTGAATATAGAGCATGTTTCCAAGGTGTTTGGTGAGAAGGTGGTGCTGGATGATGTTTCCTACGGGGTGCATCAGGGAGATAAGATTGGGATCATCGGGATTAATGGGACCGGGAAGTCTACGATTCTGAAGATCATCGGCGGTCTGGAGGAGCCGGATGAGGGCAGGTGATCACTCAAAATGGCCTGAGAATCACGTATCTTCCGCAGATGCCGGAGTTTCCGCGGGGAGCTTCTGTCCTGGATTATGTGGCAGAAGGAAAGTGGCAGAAGGACTGGAGTACTGAGAGCGAGGCAAGGAATGTTCTGAATAAGCTGGGAATTACAGACCATGAGGAGAAGATCGATCATTTATCCGGGGGACAGAAGAAAAGGGTGGCACTGGCAAGGACTCTGGTGAATCCCTGTGATGTGCTGCTTCTGGATGAGCCCACCAACATCTGGATAATGAGATGGTGACCTGGCTAGAGGACTTTCTGAGAAGTTTTAAGGGCGTTGTGATCATGGTTACTCATGACAGATATTTCCTCGACAGGGTTACTAATAAGATTCTGGAGATTTCCCATGGCGGCCTTTATGCTTATGAGGCTAATTACTCGAAGTTTCTGGAACTGAAGGCAGAGCGTGAGGAGATGGAGCTTGCCAGTGAGAGGAAGAGACAGAGCGTACTCCGCATGGAACTGGAGTGGGCAAAGCGTGGATGCAGAGCCAGAAGTACCAAGCAGCGGGCACGTCTGGAACGCCTGGAGGCACTGAAGAACGGAAAGGCTCCGGTGCGTGATGCGAATGTGGAGCTGGATTCTGTTGAGACACGTATGGGAAAGAAGACGATCGAACTTCACCATATCAGCAAGAGTTTTGGTGAGAAGAAGATCCTGGATGATTTTAATTATATTGTGCTGCGCAATCAGCGTCTTGGGATTATTGGTCCTAATGGGTGCGGAAAGTCAACACTCATCAAGATTATTGATGGGATGATACAGCCGGATGCAGGAGAAGTGGAAATTGGAGAAACCATTCGCATAGGGTATTTTGCACAGGAAGTGCCGGATATGGATACCAATCAGCGTGTGATCGATTATATCCGTGACGTGGCAGAGTATATTCCGACCAGAGACGGGAAGATTTCCGCAACAATGATGCTGGAGAGGTTTCTCTTTGATTCTGCCATGCAGTATGCACCCATTGCCAAATTGTCAGGTGGTGAGAAGAGGCGTCTGTATCTGCTGAAGGTTCTGATGGAGGCGCCGAATGTGCTTCTTCTGGATGAGCCAAGTAATGATCTGGATATTCCTACACTGACCATTCTGGAGGATTATCTGGATTCTTTTGCAGGGATTGTGATTGCAGTGTCTCATGACAGGTATTTTCTGGATAATATTGTGGACAGGATTTTTGCTTTTGAGGGGAATGGACATCTGACCCAGTATGAGGGCGGATATACGGATTATACAGAGGCGCTGGCGAGAAAAGGCGGGGCAGTATCTGAAGGACAGAGCACTGCAGTTGGTGCGGAAAAGAAGAAGTCGGCTCAGGCAGACTGGAAGCAGAATCGTCCCCAGAAGCTGAAATTTACCTATAAAGAGCAGAGGGAATTTGAAACCATCGATGATGATATTGCAGCGCTGGAGGAACTGCTGGAGAAGCTGGATAAGGATATGGAGCCAATGCCACCAATCTGTGAAGCTTCGTGAGATCATGGAGCAGAAGGAGAAGGCACAGGCAGATCTGGATGAGAAGATGGACAGGTGGGTTTATCTGAATGATCTGGCGGAGCGAATCGAGGCACAAAAAAGTGAAAAGTGATTTTTTTCAGATGCTATTGACTTTGCAGAGGGTTCTTTAGTATGATACAGATTATGGAAGATTGCAGGAGCTGCTTTGCAGCGGGGCAATTTGCGGATGCCGGGTCAGTAACAGAAAATATCTTTTGATTCTGACATCTGTGAGTGAACAGTAAGTGAACAGGAGATATAAAAATATGGCAGAACAGGTCAGAGTTGTAGTGGACGCAATGGGCGGGGATAATGCCCCGGCAGAACCTGTCAGAGCTGCAGTGGAAGCTGTAACAGAGAGACAGGACATAAAAGTAATTCTTACAGGAAAACAGGAAGTGATAGATAAGGAACTGGCGAAATATTCCGGATATCCGAAGAACCAGATCCAGGTTGTCAATGCATCCCAGGTGATCGAGACAGCAGAACCCCCTGTTTTTGCGATCCGTAAGAAAAAAGATTCATCAATCGTAGTAGGTTTGAATATGGTTAAGAAACAGGAGCAGATGCCTTTGTTTCATCAGGAAGTACAGGAGCTGTTCTTGTTGGCGGACAGGTACTGGTAGGCAGAAGTAAAGGTGTGGAGAGGCCGCCTCTTGCACCGTTGATCCCTACCACGAAGGGTGTTTCCCTTCTGATCGACTGTGGTGCCAATGTGGATGCACGTCCATCGCATCTGGTGCAGTTTGCGAAGATGGGCTCTATTTATATGGAGAACGTAGTCGGTATTAAAAATCCAAAAGTTGCCATTGTAAATAACGGGGCGGAAGAGGAGAAGGGAAATGCACTTGTAAAAGAAACTTTCCCCCTTCTGAAAGAATGCAAAAGCATTAATTTCATCGGAAGTATAGAAGCCAGAGATATCCCGGCAGGATATGCGGATGTGGTCGTATGCGAAGCATTTGTGGGAAATGTGATCCTTAAATTATATGAGGGAGTTGGTTCTGCCCTGGTCCAGAAGATCAAAGAAGGAATGATGACCAGCACAAGAAGTAAGATCGGTGCACTTCTGGTAAAGCCTGCACTGAAAGAAACTCTGAAATCCTTTGATGCAACGGAATATGGCGGAGCACCGCTTCTGGGGCTTAAAGGACTTGTGGTAAAGACGCATGGAAGTGCCAAAGCCATTGAGATCAAACATGGTATTTTCCAGTGTGTACAGTTTAAACAGGAGAAGATCAACGAGAAGATCGCAGAGCGTATCCTGGAGGATCAGGAAGTACTGAAGTCCGGAGCAGAATAGAGCAGGACAGGAACAGAAACAGGAAGGAGGGTTGAAGATGGAACTGGAGAAAATAAAAGCTATCATAGCAGAGGTTCTGAATATTGATGCAGATTCGATCACAGAAGACACTACATTTGTAGATGATCTTGGTGCAGACTCTCTTGATATTTTTCAGATTATTATGGGGATTGAAGAGGAGTATGACATTGAACTGGATAATGAATCTGTCGAACAGATTCAGACAGTCGGTGATGCTGTTGAAGCAATTCGGACAATTAAATAAAAATGTAACTGTCCGGCAGTCTGAAATTTGACAGGAGCATAATACAGGCGGACTGAGCAGTTGCAAAAAATGATGCCGCAGGGTTGTCAGATGACAGCCCTGTGCATATGGAGAGGGTTAGAGGAATGAATAGAAAGACAGAAGAATTAGAAGAAATCATAGGATATCATTTTAAAAATAAACATTATCTTACACAGGCACTGACTCACAGTTCCTATGCAAATGAGAAGAAGCTGGGGAAGCTGGGCAGCAATGAGAGACTGGAGTTTCTGGGAGATGCTGTGCTGGAGCTGATCAGCAGTGATTATCTGTATGCAAGATTTACCCAGATACCGGAGGGAGAGCTGACAAAGAAGAGAGCCAGCCTGGTGTGTGAGCCAAGCCTTGCCTATTGTGCAAGAGAATTCGGACTGCCGCAGTTTCTGTTGCTTGGAAAGGGCGAGGATATGACAGGCGGAAGAAACAGGGATTCTATCGTCTCTGATGCAACAGAGGCTTTACTGGGAGCTATCTATCTGGATGGTGGTTTTGCTAATGCAAAGGAGTTTGTGCTGAATTTTATCCTGAATGATATTGAACACAAACAGCTCTTTTATGATAGCAAGACCATCCTGCAGGAAATCGTGCAGGAAAACGGAACACAGCCGGTGGAATATATTCTGACAAAAGAAGAAGGCCCGGATCATAACAAAAACTTTACTGTGGAGGCAAGAGTAAACGGAAAAGTGATGGGACAGGGAAGCGGTCATACAAAGAAAGCAGCAGAACAGGCCGCAGCATACCAGGCGATTCGTGTACTCAGAAAATAAACAGGAGAATTATGTATTTAAAGAATATAGAGGTACAGGGATTTAAGTCTTTCGCCCAGAAGATCAATTTTGAATTTCATAACGGGATCACCGGTATTGTAGGTCCGAACGGAAGTGGAAAGAGCAATGTCGGTGATGCGGTGAGATGGGTGCTGGGTGAACAGAGTGCCAGGTCTCTGCGAGGAGGAAATATGCAGGATGTTATTTTCTCCGGTACAGAGACAAGAAAACCTCTGGGTTATGCATCGGTGGCGATCACACTGGATAATTCAGACCATAAGCTTCCGGTTGATTTTAACGAGGTTACGGTTACCAGAAGGCTTTACCGTTCAGGAGAGAGTGAATATAAGATCAACGGAAGTGCCTGCAGACTGAAAGATATCAATGAGATGTTTTATGATACAGGTATCGGTAAAGAAGGATATTCCATTATCGGACAGGGACAGATCGACAGGATCCTAAGCGGTAAACCGGAAGAGAGAAGAGAGCTTTTTGATGAGGCAGCAGGTATTGTTAAATTTAAGAGAAGAAAGAATACCACAATCAAAAAACTGGAGGAAGAACGCCAGAACCTGGTCAGAGTGACAGATATCCTCTCGGAGCTTACCAGACAGCTGGAACCACTGGAGAAACAGTCAGAGACAGCAAGAGTTTATCTTTCCAAAAGAGAGACTCTTAAGGAACTGGATGTGAATATGTTCCTGATGGAGTATGCTGCTGCAGCCAAAGAACTCAAGGAACTGGAAGAGAAGAACATAATTGCGCAGAATCAGCTGAAGGATACCCAGAGTTCCTATGACCGGACCAAGGTGGAATATGAACGTCTGGAACAGGAGCTGGAAGATTTAAATTCCAAAATGGATGCACTTCGCATTTCCGGTCAGGAGCAGGCAATCCGTAAACAACAGCTGGAAGGCCAGATCAATGTATTAAATGAGCAGATACTGGCAGGGGCACAGAATGAAGAGCATTATAAGGGACGTATCCAGACTATTGAGGCTGAACTTTCAGTAAGAACAGATTCAAAGAAGAAACTTGAAGAAGAAAAAACGGATATTTATGCACAGTTAAAGGCTGTCCGTAAGAAACTTTCTGAGGAAGAAGAGAAATTAAGGACAGCGCAGGAGAATATGGAAGCCTGTACTCTCGAAGTGGAGAATGGCAAAAATGAGATCATTGAAATTCTGAACAGCCGCGCCAATGTCAAGGGTAAAGCCCAGAGATTTGATGCAATGATGGAACAGGCAGAAATCCGTAAGGCAGAGATCAGCCAGCGTATTCTCAGACTGAAGAGTGAAGAGGAAGAACAGCAGACCATTCTGACTACAGCCCGGAAACAGTATGATGAGATTACATCCCAGATTGAAAATGCCAATGAGGAATGTGAACATCTGAATCTGAGTGTGATGAAGATTCAGGAAAAGCTGAAGGAACAGAACACAAAGCTGGAAGCAGAACAGACAGCCTATCACAGAGAGGCATCCCGGCTGGATTCTCTCAGAAATATCGCGGAGCGCTATGATGGATACGGAAACAGTATCCGGAGAGTTATGGAACAAAAAGAACGTGTTCCGGGAATCCAGGGTGTTGTCGCAGATTTGATCCAGGTAAACAAAGATTATGAGATCGCTATCGAGACAGCTCTTGGTGGGAGCATTCAGAATATTGTTACAGATAATGAGCAGACTGCCAAAACCATGATCGAATTTCTGAAAAAGAATCGTTATGGACGTGCGACCTTTCTTCCCATGAGCAGCATAAGTCCCAGAGGTGAGTTTACACCGAAAGAAGCACTGAAAGAGCCGGGCGTTGTGGGGATTGCCAGCGAACTGGTGTCCGTAGCTTCTCAGTATCAGCAGATTACGAAATTCCTTCTTGGAAGAGTGCTGGTAGTTGATAACATTGATCATGCCATTGCAATAGGAAAAAAATACAGACACAGTCTGAGAATGGTCACAACAGAGGGTGAATCCTTAAGCCCGGGAGGTTCCATGACCGGCGGTGCCTTCAGAAACAACAGCAATCTGCTTGGAAGACGGCGTGAAATAGAGGAACTGGAAACAAAAGTAAATCAGCTGAAGCAGAATCTGACCGAAATGCAGAATGCTGTTGAGGAAAATAAAAATCAGAGAAACAGGCTTCGTGATGCCATTGCAGGATTTCAGGAAAAACTCCGTCAGAAATATATAGAACAGAATACTGCCAGAATGAATATCAAACAGCAGGAAAAGAAAGCTGAGGAGATCCGAAGCGGATATGCGCAGATCAACAGAGATCAGGCAGAGATCAAACGCCAGGTCATGGAAATCCGGCAGGATCATGACCGGATTGCCAGGGAACTGGAGAATTCAAAGCAGGATGAGAAAGAACTGGAGAGTTTTATTGAGGCAAAGCAGTCAGAACTGGATGAATGGAAAGAAGAAGAGAAGAAAATCACCCGGGAGTTAGAAGAAATCCGTCTTCAGTCATCCGCTCTTGAACAGAAAGAGAAATTTGACCAGGAAAACCTGAGCCGTCTGAAAGCAGAAATCACAGCTTTTATGACTGAGAAAGAGGATATTTATCAGTCTCTTGCTCACAGCAGTGAAGAAATGGAAAGAAGCAGGAGATGATCACCCAGCTGAAAAAAGAGTCGGAAGAGTCTGTCCTTCATGAAGAACAGGCACAGATGCAGCTGAAAAATCTGCAGAAGGAGAAAGAGAGCAGAACTTCTCAGCATAAAGATTTTTTTGAGAAAAGAGATTATCTGTCCGGTCAGATCGGACTTCTGGATAAGGAATGTTACCGTCTGCAGGGACAGATGGACAAGCTGGAGGAGAACAGGGAAGAGCGGATTGCCTATATGTGGTCCGAGTATGAGATTACTCCCAATAATGCTGTTTCCTACAGAAAAGAGGAACTTACTGATCTTTCGCAGATGAAGCGACAGGCAGCTCAGATTAAAGATGATATCAGAAAGCTGGGACCTGTAAATGTAAATGCTATTGAGGATTATAAGGAACTTCTGGAAAGACACACCTTTCTGTCCGGCCAGTATGAGGATCTGGTCACAGCGGAGAAAACTCTGGAACAGATCATTCAGGAGCTGGATGAGGGAATGCGGAAACAGTTTTCTGAGAAATTTGGCGAGATCCAGAAGGAATTTGACAAGGCATTTAAGGAATTGTTCGGAGGCGGAAAAGGAACTCTGGAGCTGGATGAAGAGGCAGATATCCTGGAGGCAGGAATTAAGATCATTTCCCAGCCGCCGGGAAAGAAACTGCAGAATATGATGCAGCTTTCCGGTGGGGAAAAAGCTCTGACAGCTATCGCACTTCTTTTCGCGATCCAGAATCTGAAGCCGTCACCGTTCTGTCTGCTGGATGAGATCGAGGCAGCGCTGGACGATTCCAATGTTGGGCGATTTGCCGGATATTTACAGAAGTTGACGAAAAACACACAATTTATTATAATAACCCATAGACGTGGAACTATGAACGCCGCAGACCGGCTTTATGGTATTACCATGCAGGAAAAAGGGTATCCACACTGGTTTCCGTCGATCTGGTGGAGAATCAGCTTACCCAGTAACAGGAGGAGTTTCACATGGCAGAAGAAAAGAAAGGTTTTTTTAAACGATTAGTCAGTGGACTGGCAAAGACCAGAGACAATATCGTAGCCGGATTTGACAGTATTTTCAGTGGTTTTTCCAGTATTGATGAAGATTTTTATGAAGAGCTGGAAGAGATTCTGATCATGGGTGATATCGGGATCAATGCGACCACTTCTATTATTGAGAATTTAAAGAAAGAGGTTTCCGAACGTCATATTAAGGAACCGATGGAATGTAAACAGCTTCTGATCAATGAGATCAAGGATCAGATGCGTGTGGACAGCACAGAGTATGAATTTGAGAACCGCAGATCCGTAGTTTTGGTGATCGGTGTCAATGGTGTCGGAAAAACCACTTCAGTAGGAAAGCTTGCAGGAAAATTAAAAGACCAGGGCAAGAAGGTTATCCTTGCAGCAGCCGATACTTTCCGCGCAGCAGCAGGAGAGCAGCTTACTGAGTGGGCGAACCGTGCAGGTGTGGAGATCATCGGCGGACAGGCGGGAGCAGATCCTGCATCTGTTATCTATGATGCGGTGGCTGCAGCCAAAGCAAGAAATGCAGACGTACTTCTCTGCGATACAGCAGGACGTCTTCATAATAAAAAGAACCTTATGGAAGAACTCCGCAAGATTTACAGGATCCTGGAGAGGGAGTATCCGGATGCATATCTGGAGACACTGGTAGTGCTGGATGGTACCACCGGACAGAATGCCCTTGCACAGGCGAGACAATTTGCGGAGGTCGCAAATGTCAGCGGTATTATCCTTACCAAGCTGGACGGAACTGCCAAGGGAGGTATTGCAGTTGCCATCCAGTCTGAACTGGATATTCCGGTGAAGTACATTGGCGTAGGAGAAAGTATTGACGATCTTCAGAAATTCGATGCAGATGCATTTGTAAATGCGTTGTTTGATGTAGACCATAAAGAAAACCCGGACGCTTAAGATTAGGATGTACTTTCGGAGTCAAATCAAGTACAAAAAGATTCCGGGAGTACATTTAGGACAAAATGGAGGAAAAACAATGCTTACTTTAGAGAGTTTTGAACAGGCATCAGAGATCGTAAAACAGGTCACACAGGAAACAAAGCTGATCAAGAGCAGCTATTTCAGTGAACTTACAGGAAATAAGGTTTATTTAAAACCGGAGAATATGCAGCGTACAGGTGCATATAAGGTTCGTGGTGCCTATTATAAGATCAGCACTCTTTCCGATGAAGAGAGAAATAAAGGTCTGATCACAGCATCCGCCGGAAATCATGCACAGGGTGTTGCCTATGCTGCGCATAAATATGGTGTGAAGGCAGTGATCGTTATGCCTACCACAACTCCGCTGATCAAGGTTGAGAGAACAAAGAGTTACGGTGCAGAGGTTATCCTGCATGGTGATGTATATGATGAGGCATGTGCACATGCACTGGAACTTGCTGAGAAAGAGGGATATACCTTTATCCATCCTTTCGATGATCCGGCAGTTGCCACAGGGCAGGGTACCATTGCAATGGAGATCGTTCAGGAGCTTCCGCTTGTTGATTATATTCTGGTTCCGATCGGTGGAGGCGGACTTGCAACAGGTGTTTCCACACTTGCGAAGCTGTTAAATCCACATATCAAAGTCATTGGTGTGGAACCGGCAGGGGCTGCCTGCATGAAGGCTTCTCTGAAGAAGGGTGAGGTTGTGACTCTTCCGCACGTAAATACGATTGCTGACGGTACTGCCGTACAGACACCCGGAAAGAAAATCTTCCCGTATATCCAGAAGAATCTGGACGATATCATCACTATCGAGGATGATGAACTGATCGTTGCTTTCCTTGACATGGTTGAGAACCATAAGATGATCGTAGAGAATTCCGGTCTTCTGACAGTGGCAGCGCTTCGTCATCTGGATGTGAAGGGAAAGAAGATTGTTTCTATCTTAAGCGGTGGAAACATGGATGTTATTACCATGTCTTCTGTTGTTCAGCATGGTCTGATCCAGAGAGACAGAATCTTCACAGTATCTGTGCTCATTCCGGATAAGCCGGGCGAACTGGTACGCGTGGCAAGCGTGATCGCTAGGGCTCAGGGCAATGTTATCAAGCTGGATCATAACCAGTTTGTAAGCACGAACAGAAATGCGGCAGTGGAACTTAAGATCACATTGGAGGCTTTTGGCACAGATCATAAGAATGAGATTGTTAAAGCTCTCGAAGATGCAGGATGCAGACCAAAGGTGATCCGTCCAAGTCTGTGATTGTCTCAGAGTAGCATCTGCCATGTAAATAAATGAAATGGGAGCCCTGGTGTTCAGTATATGGATGCCGGGGCTTTTTTGCCGAGATTTTTAAGAAGTGTATCGGAAAAAATAAATTTGTGCTGTCAAGAGAAAATGCTTGATGTCGTTTTTGAAAGAACGCAGTAAATATAAGGGTTTGCAGACACGGAAAGCGGTTTTTGTGACAATCCTGTGACAAAAATTGTTAAATTGTTGTGAATGTGCAAAAATCCCCAGTCCGGTTCTGATCAGAATACGGTTGGGGATTTTCCAAAATACGTTTGACAAATATTTTGACAGTTTATATAATATACTTAACAAGACAACTGGAACGATAGCTGAAACCTATCCGTTTCTGGTGCAATAAGACTAAAGAAATAGCATCCTACTTTACCAGAGCGGGGATGCTATTTCTTATTTTTCAGATTCAGAATAGCTACGATCAGAAGCCCTGCATTCAGGATAATCATAAATTCTTCATATGTACTCATAAGCCCCACTCCTTTCTGCAAGACTCAGAAACGGAGTGGTACCACATCCTCAGTTGCCTGGGTAAGTATATTATATTGTCAAGGTGTGGCAGCAGTATAAAAGATCCTGCTGCCATTTTATTATTTCAGTGACCGATTCGGTCAGTTAATCCCATTCAGAATTGTTATTCATAATATCAAGATCATGTTGCACACCCTCAGAGGTCTGTTTTACATCTATACGGGCATGAGCTGCCAGAAGCTCTGGATCTTCCTTTGGTTGGTGAAGTTCTTTTGATACTCTGGTATTTGACTTAAATCGTTTGCATACTCAATAAGTTTGTCTCGTCCTTTATTATTAAGTTTAGAATATTTTTCGAGTAAACAATTCTCTTTTGGATCAAATGGTGATGGAGATGCAAGCAGGGGATATATGTCATATATGGCAAACCCATTTTGCACTTTAATATCTACATGATGAAGCACAGTATTATATATTTCACATCTAGCGCTTAATTCGTCAGGAAAATGATTAGTAATAGGTGAGTCAGCCCCCTGATAACTAATAAACAATTCTTTTATATAGTCAGAAAGTTTCCTGTCTAAGTCTGGATAAGTCAATAAATCATTTTGTGTTATATGAGTTATGTGTTTAATAATAGTCTGTCCTTTTTCGATTAAATCAAACTGTCCATTATTTTCGATTACAATAGTGTTTAATGCATCTGCAATTTTTCTGAGAGTTTCTATTTTGGGACGTTGTATCCCACTTTCATACTTACGTATATTTGAATCTGCAATACCGCAACGGCTACCTAGTTGCTTTTGTGTAAGTCCTCTCTTTTTACGAAACTCTTTTATTTTTAGTCCTATAGACACGTGAACACCTCCTGCTATTTCAATAATAGCATGTTCTTTTGAATATGTATAGATATAAAATAATCTGTTTTTACATTGACAGATTGTTTTATATCTAGTATTATCGAACCATAGATTGTTTTTTATCTATTCGAGGAGGTGAAACATGAAGGCAAATAGACGAAAATTAGAGCTTGCAATGGCGAAAGCATGCATGAATACAAGCGATTTACAGAAAGCCGCAGGAATGCCGCGCCCGACAGTCAACAGCGTCATTGGGGGCAGAAGTAGCAGACCTGGCACAATTGGACGTATTGCAAAAGCTCTGGGCGTAGATGTTACAGAAATCATTGACGATATCGAGTAAAGGAGAGAAGCATGAGAAGAACAGGGACAAAGACAGCTTCTGTAAACAATCTGACAGTTGATACTGCAGGCTTACAGAGCTTGCTTAGTGCCGGATATCCAACAGCAGTGGAGATTGGCACAGCAGCAGGGGCAAGAATTACCGTAGGGCGTAGAGTCTTATGGAACGTGTCGAAGATCCAGAAGTATCTGGACGAGATTTCAGAGTGAGAGGAGATTGAAAAAGGTGAAAAAGCCAGAATACAGGAAAGGCTATACGAACATCTCAAATGATCTTATGGACAATATTTGTAAACTTCCGCTTAATGGAACAGATATAAAGGTCATTTTGTGTATTTTTAGATATACGGCAGGCGTAGGAAGAAAATCATGTAAGCTGTCAGGTTCTTCTATAGCTAAGTGGGGAAATTGTGATCTGAGAGCTGTAAAGAGAGCATTAAAGAAACTTCAGGAAAACAAGATTATTATTCGGGTCAATCCTAATATAAAGGGAAAGGCAGCAGAGATAATGATTAATAAAGATTATAAACAATGGAGCATCAATAAAGACATACAGGAGTAACACAATGGCAAATAAAAGAATGTTTAGCATTGATGTGGTGGACACAGATAAATTTCTGGATATGCCAGTATCAACACAGGCTTTATATTTTCATTTTGGAATGAGAGCAGATGATGATGGTTTTGTGTCCTCACCAAAAAAAATTGTAAAGATTGCAAATTGTACTAATGATGATTTAAGGGTCCTGATTTCCAAAGGATACATAATACCATTTGAAAGCGGTGTGGTTGTTATTACAGACTGGCGGAAAAATAATACACTTAAAGGAGATCGATACAAGCCCACAGTATACCAAGAAGAACTGGGAATTTTGGAGACACAAGGTAATTCGTATATATTAAAAGGCTCAGGTATAAGTAGTGGAACCAGATTGGAACCAGATTGGAACCAGATTGGAACCAAGCTGGAACCACAGTATAGTATAGATAAGTATAGTATAGATAAGAGTAGTATAGATAAAGAGATATATGTGCAACCAGAGGTTGCCACCCCACCAGAATTAACTCCAAAGAAAAAGACTTCAAGGTTTCTTCCTCCTACGGAAGAAGAAGTAAAACAGTATTGTCTGGAAAATGGTTATACACTGGATGCTCAACGTTTTGTAGATTTCTATGAGTGCAAGGGCTGGATGGTTGGAAAAAATAAAATGAAGAACTGGAAGGCAGCAGTTAGAACATGGGCGAGAAAGGATCAGGGAGGTGTAAGGGATGAGCCAGAACCAACAAATTCCATCCGGCTCTGGTGAGTGTCCTGTGTGCCACGGTACCGGATGGAAATCTACAGAGAAGCTGTAGAAGGCTATAAGGAACCTTTAGAGTTTGCAAGAAGATGCTCAAAGTGCAAAGGAAAAAGACGGATAAATGATCAGACAGGTGTACCACCGGAGTATTACAGTGCAGACCTCTCAAAGTTTGATTTTGGAGCATACAAAAGCAGAATGGATAATTTCCGGAAGATTGTTATGAATTTTGTTAATGAGTTTAGCAGATGGGAGAAACAGGGGAAAGGCTTGTATCTCTGGAGCAGGACACCGGGAAGTGGAAAAACCTTCCTTGCCTGCTGCCTGGCAAGATCATTGATGATCAAATACGACTTACAGATGCGTTTTATCACGGCACCGGATTATATCGACATGGTAGGCGAGAAGATTAAGAGGGCAAGAGGTGAAGAAGATCAAACCAAGGTATTTCATGAATGTGATGTGCTGGTGCTGGATGATATCGGCGCACAGTCCGGGGGCGAGTGGCAGAGACAGGAGATTTTCCGGCTGGTGAATGATCGGAATGGAAACAGGGAAGATAACTATTTATACTTCAAACATGAGCACAGACAGCCTGAATGTGGATTCAAGGACCAGAGACAGGATTGTAAAAGCCAGTGTGGAGCTACAGATGCCGGAAGAAAGTTTACGAAGAAAGAAAGCAGAAATGGAACAGCAGCAGTTTTTACGGGAAGTTCTGTAGCCAGAATAAGAGACAGAGAAATAAGCCCACCACACAAGGCAGCAGGCTTACAGGGGTAATAGCATTGTAAAGGCAGGTGTTGTCTTGTGTCAACAGGGAAAGAAAACAATGAGCAACTGGTGCAGAAGATTAAAGCCGGTGAAGATGTGACAGGGAACATGGCGAAGCTCTGGCAGCAGAACAGGAATTTTGTTTACCTGATAGCCAGGAAGTACGCAAAGACAGAGACAGATATAGATGATCTGATGCAGGAGGGCTATCTGGGAATGTACAGGGCAATAGGACCTTATGATTTATCTGCAGGTGTTGCCTTTCTCTCTTACGCTTCCTTCTGGATCCGACAGGGAATGCAGAGATATAGCCAGGACAATAAACACTTACATATCCCGTATAATCTTCAGGAAAAGGTTTTACGGTACCAGAGATTCTTAAATACCTACCGGATGCGATTCGGAAAGAATCCAACAGATGAACAGATCTGTTGCCGGATGAGAATCAACTATGAGACTCTGGATAGAGTAAAGACTGCTGCCGAAGCCTGCAAAGCTGGAAGCATGGACAAAGAAATAGAGGGGACTGAAGGGGTAACATTCGGGGACACTATCGCAGATCCGGAAAACCATTATGAGAATGTTCTGGATAATCTGGAAAGGGAAGAACTTAAAAGCGTTCTCTGGACGCTAGTGGATGATCTGCCGGGAAAAGCTCCGGAAGTTCTCCGGATGCGGTACCAGCAGGAACTTACACTGAAAGAAACAGGGGAAGCAATAGGGATTAACATGGAAGCGGTAAGGCAGTGGCAGCAGAAAGGGTTAAGAGAGTTGCGTAGGCCTTCCAGATCGAACCTGTTAAGGGAGTTTTACAAGGACGGTGAAATATACAGTCGTGGAGTCGTAGGCGGTGGGGTTGGTGCTTTCAACAGGAACTGGACCAGCTCTACAGAAAGGACAGCACTGGATATGATTGAGTGTAGATTTTAAGAAAGGTGTATCAGGTACCGGAGTATATAAAGGGCGAAGCCCGGCAGCAGGACTAAAGAAAAGGAGTGAGAAAGCATGAAGGCAAAGGAACTAAATGGATATTACTATTGTTTTTCTTTTGATGAATGGAGTCATGATCTTTACAGTATTACCGAAATGTCACGAAAGGAAGCAATACTCACAGCAATTGATAACGGAGTACGTTATATCTGGTTAAGTATCGAAAGGGTAAACAGCAGGGGAACAAGAAAAGAATTGCCACTAAGAACATGGCTTAAGGAAATTGCGCCGGCGCAATTACAAGACAGGCTCTTATATCTGCACCACCAGTTAAGAGCTGACCGTCAACCAATAACACTGTACGAAATATAATTTGAACCGGGGCACAAGTTGTACCCTGCTTAGGACTTCAGGTATTATCCCTGCATGAAATGCAGCGGCAGCAGTCATCCCCCTCACTTGTCAACCTGGAAAAGGAAAAAAACTTCACGACCACATATGCCCATAGATGCACAAAATATTCCCAGATCAGACTTTTGATTTTAACCGGGGGATAGAAAAAAGTTCTGATCGGAGATCCCACGACCACATATGCCCCTTTCTTTCTGCAAAATTCTAAAAACGAAAAAAAAGTTGGTAAACTAGGAAACAGGCTGCTGCCGGGCGACTGTCAAAACAAATACGACTGGAAGCGTTCCGAAAAAAACGAATAGATACAAAAACGAAACGAATAGGCTTTACAGGTGCCGAAGTCTCTGGCTTTTAAGGTTCTGAAAATGCCGAACGTTCGCTATCCGGAAAGGGCCTGAAGCTATTGCAACGTTGCAATGAAAATACGCAACGTTGCGTATGGGAAATGCTTACATTTGCTAACATTTTACGGAGTGATGATGTTGAGAAATGTTGAGATTTTAAGGAACGTTGATGCTAAGAAATGACAAGGTTTTTGGAGAGTGCTGATACTCGGAAATACTCGGATTTTACGAAGTACGGATGTTAAGAAATGTTAGGTTTTTCCCAAAAAAGGAAATGTTGAGAAATGTTGAGATTTTTTTGTGAATCACTGCACTCTGTAAATGATGGAAAATGATGGAGTGACTGGAAGGTTGCACCCTAAGAAACCCTAAGGTTTATGATAAGGTGGAGAAAGATTTAGAAAACGGAAAAGACTTTTAGACAAAAATGTCCAAAAGAAAAGCTATGGTTGATATTCGTACAGAGTACTGGTCCGTAATATGCTTTCTATTCCGAAAATCCACGGGCTAGCTATAGGAAAAATGAACTAAAACCATGTAAGGGTAGTTCTATATAGGGTAAGGGCTGAAAAGATGAAATTTGCCGTATGGATATCGTTTATTCATCCATTGCTCCTGTCCTAAAGGGATATTGCGACATTTCCGACACCCTAAAAAGGGGAAGTGGGGAAATGCGGCACTCTCGGAAACATAAAAAGACCGCCACTGTCAGGGACAATGACGGTATGAGATGCGAAGCGGCAGCAGTAAGAGGTTCTTTCTCGTCTGTGGGGGCAAAACATATAAAATGTAATAATATCATAATATATATAAAAACGCCCCACAGTCGGAAAGGTTTATTGTTTGGGAGAATCTGCTGGATCAGCTAACTGCTCAAAGTCAATAATAAGGTCATACCCCATTGCGGAAAGAATTTTTTGAGCATCTTCAAACCCAAAATTCTTTTTGTTCAGTAATTTAGTAAGCCCCTGTGGTTTTATATTTAACTGTTCAGCTATTTCCCTCTGAGATATCTGTTTTTCAAGCATGAGCTTTTTTTATCTCAATAACTATTTGCTCATTGCTTTTGTAATGTATGGACATAATACGCCTCCTTTCTTTATGAAAAAGTATAATAAAAATACGGTTATAAGTCAATCGAAAAAGAGAAAAAATAATCCTAAACATATTATAAAAAGGTTGACAAGTAACCCAAAAAGGGTTATACTATAAACAGTTAAAGAAAGGAGGCAAGGAAAATATGAAGCAGATAACCAATATCAGAAAAGCGGTTTGTACAATGGCAAATGAACTGAAGAAAGAAGGCTATACCTTATCTCAGGCATTCCGGAAAGCATGGAGACGCATAAAGTTATCTATGAAGATCAGAGCAGTGGGAACCACAGCAGGGAACATTCAGGAAAGACTGGGATTCATGAAACAGTTTCCAGTAGATACCATGCAAGCAGAGCTTGTAAGAGAACCGGAAAACCCATTCGATAAGAACGCCATCAAGATTGTGGTCCATTTACGTTCTATCAATCGCAAAACTGTTATTGGTTATGTTCCGGGAGGACTTGCAGCTGGTTTGGCAGCAGTCATTGACGCAGGGGTAAACGTCAAGGCGGAATTACTGCAAATACTGGGCGGCTATAGTTACAAGGAGAGCTATGGTTGCTTATTGGACATCACTATATAGATGCCCGAAATCTCCGAAGTGATACAATATTTTTGGCGAATAACCGAGGGTTGGCACCTGCTGCCGCCTCGGGCAAAAAGAAAGAGGTAAAAGATGGCTAAATTAACACCAGTTAGAGCAATCAGACAGAAATGTCTTGACTGTTGCAATGGACAGAGTGCAGAAGTTAGGCTATGTACTTGTAAAACATGCCCGTTATACGGCTGCAGAATGGGACATAGACCTAAAGGTGAACAATTTACCACTGAAACATATAGAGAAGAAAAATCCCCACGTAGCTTAGGGATTATTGTGACAGAAAGGAAATAAGCAATGTCTGTATTGGATGTAATTACAATTTTCCTCTGTGGGGTTATGAGTACACTGTACTATGAGTACACCCATGGAAAGAAGTGGTGAATATGAAGATTATAGAGGTATTACATAGCTTTTGGACTGGAAACCGTACAGAGAGTCCAAGGAACCGAAAGAGCTGGGTAAAGATTGAGAAAGCAATTAAAGAAGTAGTTCCGCAGGATAAGCAGGAAGATTTTACACGTATGATAGAAGATCATAGTGATTCTGTAGAATACAGCGGATTTGTTGCAGGATTCAGGATAGCTGCAAAATTGTGGCGGGAATTATGACCGATTCGGTCATTTCTTTAGGGTAACTGAAAATAAATCAAATAAGGGGCGCAGCCCTGTGAATACGAGAAATAGAAAGGTGGTTTTATATTATGGCTTCAGTAGTAACAAGAAAGATTCCGGAGATTGTATTAGTAGACAAAGAGCAGTTGGGAGTAAAAGAGTTATTTACCCTGAATATGCTTCATAAGACAGATGTAAGTGAGTTTGTGATCTGTCCTCACCAAAGAGAAACTATATACTTGAATAAATCATTTGAGCGTGCAGAGGATCTGATCCCGATTATTAACGGTTCATGGAGCAGGAATGGTGTAATTCCAAAGGGGACAAGCTCTATAAACAGTTTGAAGATATTGCAGGGGAAAAAGCGGTAAGTATTTTAAGTGCTATCTGGCAGGACTGGAGAAAAGAAAGAATGAAAGCTAATGCTAAAGAAAAAGCCGATGAAGTATTGAAAAGAGTCAGAAAGAGACATATAAGACAGAGCATGAAAAAGAGAAAGGGTACTATTCAGGCAGTTTTCGAGGTTGGATATGGACTCTACGATAAAAAGAGACTGGCAGATTTTCAGAATGGTGCAGAATGTGCATTTACGTATGGTTATTTATTGCGCTCTGGAAGATCAGGAGAAGCAACAGAGTGTTGCAGAATAAGAAAAAAGCCCTTATCAGTGCACCACCACTGATAAGGGCAAGTAATCCGTCAACCTGTTTTCGGATTGAGAATATTATAGCTTAGTCCGGGAGAAAAAGCAAATTACAAATTGTGCCGGCGCAACTATAGACCTGTAACACGGCAGCAGTTGAGCCGGTTCTTTTATATACAGGGGTGATTGTATGAATGATAAGGAATTTAAGCAGATGCTTGATGGCCTGGTGGATCAGGAAGAAAAACACCTGCAGGTGAACAGCGAAGAATTTAAACGGAGACACAGAGAGCTGGTAGAACTGATCCGGAAGGCAGAAAGGGGTGAGGATAATGGCAGAAAAGCGTAAGGATATGAAAGGCAGGAATCTTCGTACAGGTGAATATTATGACGAAAAGAACCAGCGTTATATGTTCCGTAAGATGGTTGCAGGAAATAGAATCACAATCACTGCTGCCAATCTGCTTGATCTTCGCAAACAGGAGAATGATCTGTTATGCAAGATTGATAAAGGAATAAAATTTGATACCAAGAAGGCAAAAGCAACACTCAATGAATATTTTGACTATTGGTTTGAATATTTTGCCAAGACAGGGAGAAAAGCCACAACCTGTACAAATTATAAGTCTTATTATAACACCTATATCAGAAAGACGATAGGAGAGAAACTAATAACAGCGATCGTAAAGCTGGATTGCCAGAAGATTATTAACCAGATGGTTGAGGACGGCAAAAAACATTCTACCATGACGAATTTAAAAAGTTGCTTAACAGCAGTATTTGAGAGCGCAGTGGATGAGGATGTGATCTTGAAGAATCCTGCCAGAAATCTCCAGATACCACAGACGGAAGTAAAAAAGCGTGTGGCTATGGATCCGGAGCAGATAAAGCTATTTATGGAGTACGTAAGGAATAGCCCTCAATACTCCAATACATACCCCGAATTTTTATTTTTGTTCAATACAGGGGTAAGAGTGGGAGAGATGGCAGGGCTTACATGGGACAATATAGACTTTGAAAACAATGTGATCACGATAAATAAGACGGTCAACCGTTATCGAAAAAAAGACTTTGGCTTTACTGTTGCGCTGGCATCACCCAAAAGCAGAACATCGATCAGGACTTTCCCCATGAATGACGAAGTACGGAAAATGTTCTTGAAGGAAAAATTTAGAGACACACCGCCTGCTGCCCCTTTGCCATTTGTAGACGATTCCGGAAACATACGAAGGCAGGTAAAGAACATTGTTTTCTCTAATTCTTTTGGGAATGCCTGGAACGAACCAGGTTTCTGTGTCTGATCAATCGGATTATAGAAGCATACAACCGAGAAGCGGAAGAAACAAAAAGAAAGAAGCTTGAAAATTTTTGTCCTCACATGGCAAGACATACATATACATCATTTGCATATTCTGCCGGAGCTGATGTAAAGGCAGTCAGTGAGATTCTGGGGCACGCTTCCACATCTGTTACTTTAGACACATACGCACATCTGACAGATGAGAAAAAAAGACAGCAAGAAGAAATAGTAAGAGCGATCAAGGTGCTGTAAAATGCACCTTTTTCGTTTGCTTTTTTGTGACAATCCTGTGACAAATTCGAAAAAAATGGGGTGATTAGACAAAGAAAGACAAAAATATAAAATCCCCGAAGCCCTTGATTTTACAGCACATAAAGAGAGACACAGAGAGACAAAAATATCACCGTCAAGAGAAAATGCTTGACAGCACATTGGAAATAGGTTAATATAGTCAAGGTGATTACAGATGGAGAAGTTTGTAGAGCAAGGTTATTTATATGATTTTTATGGAGAACTTCTGACAGAGAGACAGCAGCAGGTTTATGAGAGCGTGGTGCTGGAGGATTACTCGCTGAGTGAAGTCGCAGAGGATCTGGGCATCAGCAGACAGGGTGTGCATGATATGATCAAGAGATGCAACAAGACCCTTGAAGAGTATGAACAGAAGCTTCATCTTGTAGAGAAATTCCTGAATATACGGGCGCAGGTAAAGCAGATCCGTGTACTTGCCCGGGAATATCATTCCGATGAAATTGTAAATATTTCCAATGAGATTTTAGAGGAGTTATAACATATGGCATTTGAAAGCTTGACAGATAAACTGCAGAATGTATTTAAGAAGTTGCGAAGCAAGGGCCGCCTGACAGAGGAGGACGTTAAGCTTGCCCTTAAGGAAGTAAAGATGGCTCTGTTAGAGGCAGACGTAAACTTTAAGGTTGTGAAGCAGTTTACTAAATCTGTACAGGAGCAGGCAATCGGACAGGACGTTATGAGCGGTCTGAATCCGGGTCAGATGGTGATCAAGATTGTTAATGATGAACTTGTGAAATTAATGGGAAGTGAGACAACAGATCTGCCTCTTCGCCCGGGAAATGAGATCACAGTGTTCATGATGGCAGGTCTGCAGGGTGCAGGTAAGACCACCACAGTTGCGAAGCTTGCAGGTAAGCTGAAATCCAAAGGTAAAAAACCTCTTTTAGTAGCCTGCGATGTTTACCGTCCGGCGGCTATCACACAGCTGCAGGTCAACGGCGAGAAACAGGGCGTGGAAGTATTTTCCATGGGAGATAAGCAGAAGCCTGTGGATATTGCGAAAGCAGCCATAGAGCATGCGAAGGCAAATCAGCAGAATGTCGTACTTATCGATACAGCCGGTCGTCTTCATGTTGATGAAGATATGATGCAGGAACTTGCAGATATCAAGGCGAACATTCAGGTAGATGCAACCATCCTCATTGTAGATGCGATGACCGGACAGGATGCGGTAAATGTGGCAAGCACATTTGCTGATAAAGTAGGAATCGACGGTGTCATTCTTACCAAGATGGATGGTGATACCCGAGGCGGTGCAGCCTTTCTATCAAGGCAGTAACCGGTAAGCCCATTCTGTATGTAGGTATGGGCGAGAAACTTTCTGATCTGGAGCAGTTCTATCCGGAACGTATGGCTTCCAGAATCCTTGGTATGGGTGATGTCATGAGCCTGATCGAGAAAGCAGAAGCTTCCATCGATAAAGAACAGGCGCAGGACATGCAGAAGAAGTTAAAGAAAATGGACTTTGACTTCAACGATTACCTTACCAGTATGGAACAGATGAACAAGATGGGCGGTATCGGCAGTATCCTGAATATGCTTCCAGGTATGGGCGGTAAGATGAAGGATATTGAGGGAATGATCGATGAGAAAGCCATGGACAGAACCAAGTCAATTATCCTTTCCATGACACCTCAGGAGAGAAGCAATCCGTCAATCCTGAACATTTCCAGAAAGAACCGTATTGCCAGAGGTGCAGGAGTAGATGTCTCTGAAGTAAACCGTCTGGTGAAACAGTTTGAGCAGAGCAAGAAGATGATGAAACAGATGCCTGGTCTTATGGGCGGAAAAGCCGGTAAGCGCAGCGGTGGATTTAAACTTCCGTTCGGACTGTAATTGAGAAGTTAGCGAAGCGGATAACGCTTTGACATAAAAGTTACTGTTTCATAGCTGAACAGTAATATAACATAAGAAAACAATATATTTTATTTAATGGAGGAAAAGAAACAATGGCAGTTAAAATCAGATTAAGAAGAATGGGACAGAAGAAAGCACCTTTTTATAGAATCGTAGTTGCAGATTCCCGTTGCAAACGTGATGGAAGATGTATCGAAGAAATCGGAACATACGATCCAAACCTTGAGCCAAGCGCTGTAACAGTTGATGAAGAAGCAGCTAAAAAATGGCTTGCAGCAGGAGCTCAGCTACAGACGTTGTAGCAAAAATCCTCAAAGATGCCGGAATTGAAAAATAATTCAGATATACCAGGATAAGGTATTTCTGCAGCGTCCGTAGGGGACGGGTCAGGGAGGTATGTAATGAAAGAATTAGTGGAAGTAATTGCAAAATCTCTTGTTGAAAATCCGGATGAAGTAGTTGTTACTGAGACAGAAAAGGAAGACGCGATCATCGTTGAACTGAAAGTCGGACCTGCTGACATGGGCAAGGTTATCGGACGGCAGGGAAGAATTGCGAAAGCGATCCGAACTGTGGTAAAAGCAGCTTCTTCAAAAAGCAGCAAAAAAGTGATTGTAGATATTCTGCAATGAAAATAAGGGTCAGGAGCTGTGGAACATCCCATGGCTCCTGATTTGGGTTTAAGCGGATTTGGAATATGGATCAGCATTCGCTGTGAGCAGGCATAAAAGCAGAATGCAAATGACGTATGATATGAAAATTATAGGAGTCAGCAGATGGAAGATTTATTAAAAGTTGGTGTGATCACTACGACACACGGAATACGCGGGGAAGTAAAAGTATATCCTACCACAGATGCAGACAGATTTCTGGATCTGGAATATGTTCTGCTTGACACAGGCAGAGAGAAAAGAAAGCTTGAAATAGAGAATGTTAAGTATTTCAAGAACCTTGTAATCCTGAAATTCAGGGGAATTGATAATATTAATGATATAGAGATGTATAAAAAAAGAGAACTCTGGATCCCGAGAGAAGAAGCGCAGGAGCTGGAAGAAGATGAATATTACATTGCAGACCTGATCGGTATGGATGTAGTTCTCGAAGACGGAAGCAAATTTGGAACTCTGAAAGATGTAATGGAAACAGGCGCTAATGATGTCTATGTAGTAGAGGATGCCAAAGGCGAAGAAATTCTGCTCCCTGCTATCAGGGAATGTATCCTTGATGTGGATGTGGAGAAGAATGTAATGACCATTCATCTGATGAAAGGATTAATATAAATGAATTTTCATGTTTTAACCCTGTTTCCGGAGATGATTGAAAATGGCATGAATACCAGCATTACCGGACGTGCGATCACAAAAGGTCTCCTCACACTGGAGGCAGTGAACATTCGTGATTATGCATTCAATAAGCACCAGAAAGTGGATGATTATACCTATGGCGCGGTGCCGGAATGCTGATGCAGGCAGAACCGGTTTACCTTGCTTATGAGGCGATTGCAAACCGTACGGCAAAAAAGCCAAGAGTTGTATATCTGACTCCTCAGGGGCAGGTATTTAACCAGGCTATGGCCAGAGAAATGGCGCAGGAAGAGGATCTGGTATTCCTTTGTGGACACTATGAGGGAATTGATGAGCGTGTTCTGGAGGAAATCGTCACAGATTACGTATCTATCGGAGATTACGTGCTTACAGGCGGCGAACTTCCTGCAATGGTCATGATGGATTCCATTTCAAGAATGGTTCCGGGTGTACTGAACAATCAGGAGTCCGGTGAGACAGAATCCTTTGCAGGAAACCTTCTGGAGTATCCGCAGTACAGCCGTCCGGAAGAGTGGCATGGCAAAAAGGTACCGGAGGTTCTTATGTCCGGTCATCATGCAAACATAGAAAAGTGGCGCAGAGAGCAGTCAATTTACCGCACGGCAAAAAGACGCCCGGATCTTCTTAAGAAAGCTGATCTGACAAACAAAGAATGGAACTATGTGCGCCAGTTAAGGAAACAGTGGAAGGAAGAAGAGGAGCAGATAAAATGAAAACATCAGATTTTTATTATGACCTTCCTCAGGAACTGATCGCTCAGGATCCTCTGGAGGACAGAAGTTCATCCAGACTGATGCATCTGTCTTTAAAAGATGGCAGCATTGAGCATCGCCATTTCACAGATGTTCTGGATTATATGGAAGAGGGAGACTGCCTGGTCATCAACGATACAAAGGTAATCCCTGCCCGGTTATACGGACATAAAGAAGAGACAGGAGCACTGATTGAAATCCTGCTTCTGAAGCGAAGAGAGAATGATATCTGGGAGTGTCTGGTAAAACCCGGAAAGAAGGCACGCCCGGGTGCTAAGATCACATTTGGAAATGGTATTTTAAAAGGTGAGATCATTGATGTGGTGGACGAGGGAAACCGTCTGATCCAGTTCCATTATGAAGGAATCTTTGAGGAAATCCTGGATCAGCTTGGCGAAATGCCTCTGCCGCCTTATATTACACATAAACTGAAAGATAAGAACCGTTATCAGACAGTTTATGCAAAGAACGAAGGCTCCGCAGCAGCACCGACAGCAGGATTGCACTTTACTAAAGAGCTTCTTGAAAAAGTAAAGGAAAAAGGCGTCAATATCGCTCATGTGACTCTTCATGTAGGTCTCGGAACTTTCCGCCCTGTCAAAGTAGATGACGTGGAAAGCCACCATATGCATTCCGAATTCTACATAGTAGAGGAGGATCAGGCAAAGCTGATCAATGACACAAAGAAGGCAGGTAAACGTGTAATAGCAGTAGGAACCACAAGCTGCAGAACACTGGAATCTGCAACAGGAGAAGATGGAATTCTGAAATCCGGAAGCGGATGGACAGAAATCTTTATCTATCCGGGCTATCATTTTAAAATGATCGATGCCTGATCACAAACTTCCACCTGCCGGAATCCACACTTGTGATGTTGGTGTCTGCGCTGGCAGGCAAGGAGAATATCATGCATGCCTATGAGACTGCAGTGCAGGAAAAGTACAGATTTTTCTCTTTTGGAGATGCTATGATTATCATATAATGTCACCCAAATAATTATATCAATCAATTATCTGGTTATGAGCAAGTAGCGAAGAGGATGCTTTTATCTGCCTGATAAAAGCATAGTAAAAATATAAAAAAGAGCTGAGAAGTCCTTAACTGGATTTTTCAGCTCTTTTGAAGTATTGATGTGATTTTGGATGAATGAAGGCTCTATTTATTCGGCGTCCGAATTATCAGTATCATAGGATTCGTCGTATGTCTCTGCGTCTGTGTCATCTGAAGCTGAACTGTTCATATCAACGATATCGCTATCTGAAGCAGCTGTATCTGCAGAACTGCTCTGGGAGTCATTATTACTGTTATATTTTGCAGTAAAAGTACTGCCTTCTGCAGTAGAAATCCAGGAACTCCGCTCATTGATTTTTCCAAGGATTCTTGTTGCCTCATCACCTTCTGCCGGAGTTGGCTGATAATTATTATATCCATCATAGGCAGCAGAAGAAATGGAGCAGGGAATGATATTGGTCACGTTGTCTTTTTTTACCCCATCGGCATCAATAGTAAAGGTCTGCTGGTAGATCATGGTATCCATATCACTTGGAGAACTGTTGCCGCCGAAGCAGAAGTTTCCGAGGCTGTATACAATATTCCTGCCTTTATAAGTTTCAATGCCCTGAAGTACATGCGGATGATGTCCGCATACAAGATCAGCGCCTTCATCGATCGCGATGCGTCCAAGTGTTGTCTGGTTGCTGTCCGGAACGGTTTCCGTTTCATTACCCCAGTGGAAGATCACTACGATCAGCTGTGCCCCGTCTGCCTTTACTTTTGCAATATTGTCTTTTAACTGCTGCTCGCGCTCAAGATGGTCGTACAGTTCATAGATACCGACTAATCCCACTTTGATTCCCTTTACATCCATAACAGCAGTTTCATCATATCCGAAATGCACAATCCCTGCGTCGTCCAATGCTGCCAGAGTATCATTGAAACTCTGCTCACCATAATCATGACTGTGATTGTTAGCGGTATTTACGGCTTCTACAGATCCGCCTGTCAGAATAGAGGCATAGGATGCGGGTGCTTTAAATGCAAATGTTTTATCCTCCCGTTCATCAGAATCGGTGAGTGTTCCCTCAAAATTTGCAATAGTCAGATCATCTGTGGAGAAAATATCTTTTACATTCTGCAGGAAATAATCTGCACCGTAATTTTCATAATAAGCATTTAAGCTGGTATCATAATCAAAAGTTTCATCTGTGCCAAGAGTGCAGTCACCGACAACACTGAGTGTCAGAGAAACAGGAGAAGATACTGTAGCATTGGAGGAATCCGTGTTCTGAGAATCTGAGGATGCTTTCTGGCTGTTGTCCTTAGAAGCGTTCATGGAAACAGTTTTTTTGGCTGCTGCCTGTCTGGAACTCATATAGTTGCTGCATCCGCGGATACCTGCCAGAATAAGTATAAAAACCAGAACAAAGATACCGATACCTGTTGCAATCAGCAATTTTTGCCTTTTTTCCTGATAGTATTTTGATTTTTTGTAGATGTCTTTCCTGCGTGCAGAAGAAGATTTCGTCTGGCTTCGCTTGTTGGATTGTAGGCTCATATGTATAGTTCTCGCTTTCATTTATAATAGATTAGAGATATTATTTAAAAAAATATTAAAGAGACCGGGCAGTTAAAATATCTGAACAGATGATCAGAATTAACAAAAAATAAATCGTAATTGCTATAGGATATATTCAAAGTATATAGAGAATTCACAGAATCGTCAAGAAATAAGTCTTTTCATAAAACCGTATTTTTTGTTATAATACCATGACAAAAGGTTACATAAATATTACAGACAGAAAAAAGAGATGTGTTATCCTAAAGCGTATGAAACATGCTCTGAAAGCATTCAAAGATAATGAGAGATGGGTACGTGAGATAGCACTTCTCAGGAAAGAATATGAGGAAAAATAAAGATGAAAACATTGATATTCAACGGTTCACCGCGAAAGAACGGTGAAACTGCATATATGATCCGGACTCTGCAGGAAAATCTTGGAGGGGATTTTAAGGTGGTTAATGCCTACAGGGCAGATATCCGACCGTGTATAGACTGCAGATGGTGTTTTGACCATGCAGGATGCGCAGTCAAAGATGAATGGCAGGAGGTTCTTTCGTACATTGAAGAATGTGACCATATTATTATGGCATCTCCTGTATATTTTGAGGAGGTTACGGGAATGCTTCTTGCTGTGATGAGCAGACTGCAGACCTATTTCAGTGCAAGATATATCCGTAAAGAAGAACCTGTTCCTAAGAAGAAAACAGGAGCAGTTCTGCTGACAGCAGGAAGTATCGGACCCAGAGAAAAAGCGGAAAGTACGGCAGAGATGCTGCTTCGTCAGATGAGCTGTGACAGTCTGGGGACTGTATATGTAAACCGTACAGACAAAGTGCCGGTCAGAGACAGAGAAGATATCATACAGGAAATAAAAGATCTGGCAGGCAGATTGAGAACAGCAGAATAAATATTATCTGAAAATGAAACACCATTTGTGTTATGTGGAACAGACGAAAGGATGATTAAAATGAAAAAAATAAAATACTTTATGATTACAGGAATGCTTCTGGCATCCATCGGTCTTGCCGGATGTGGGAAGAAGTCAGAAGATGATATTACAAATAAGGAAATTTATCAGGATGATCTTGAACCGCTGACAGAAGAAGAGCTGAATGAAATGGATGCAGATGCTTCTGACGAGGATATGAAACAGATTGATGAGCCTGAGGAAGAAACCGCTGAACCAATTAATATTAAGCAATAATGAAATCATTTCATAAGTCATGATAAATAAAATACCATTCATACAATAAGTTAATTCAACATAGACCTCCATCTTGCTTACCCCTTTATCATCATATATGATGACAAGTAAAAAAGATGTCAAAAAAGATTGGACATTTAAAAAAGTATGGACAAAAATCCATACTTTCTACACATTATTTTTTTGAACAATCGATTGCTTCCATCACAGCGTTTCTAAAATTATTTTCTTCTAAAGCCTTAACACCTTGAATCGTAATACACCTGGAGACAAACTTGATCTTTTAAAATACCTGGATTGTAATTGCGTCTCTTTAACCATTTTTTGCACTTCCTAAAACAGTTTGGCTGGCAAGCTTATAAGCCAAATCACGAGGCAAACCATTTAAAACTGCACCATCTGCTAAAGCTTCAATAAACATATAAACAAAAGCTGGTCCACAACCACTTAAAGCACCACCGGCAACCATTTGATAATTTCAATAAGATAAACCTCACCAATGCTTTCAAACATTGTTTGTACGTAATTTAATTCTTCAGCTGTTAAAGTATTGTCTTTTTCAAATAAAGTCGTTCCTTCTAATACCTTAGCTGGTGTGTTTGGCATAATTGTTAAGTGATGTGTTCCCGGTAATAATTCTTCATATTTATCATTTCCATAACCAGCAACAATTGAAACGATCACTTGTTGATCAATGACTGATTTTATTTTTGAAATGACACTTTCTACGACATTTGGTTTAACCCCCATCACCAAATAATCACAATTTTTAACAACGTCTTGTTCACTTGAACATACATGAATACCAAAATCTTGTTCAAACATCATCAGCTGTTGACTATTTATATCATATCCATATACCTCGCTACCATCAATAAAATCACTTTTAATAAGACCTTGGCAAATTGTCCCCGCCATATTTCCTAATCCTATAAATCCAATTTTCATTTAAATTTCCTGTTTTGAGAAGCCCAATTGCTCCAAAAGATTCTTTTTCTTCATAATTGAAGTTTCTATCTCCGGAATAATAGCATTCAGGTCTGTATTTCCATATTCGCTTGTTTCAAGCAGTTTTACTTCCTCACCATTTTCGTCTTCCAGAGTCACATCCAGACCAAGAGACTGTAACTCTTTCAACAATACCTTGAAGGACTCAGGATACCCGGTTCAGGAATATTATCACCTTTGATAATTGCCTCGTAAGTTTTTACACGGCCAATAACATCATCGGATTTTACTGTCAGGATTTCCT